>BNJU01003399.1_pt1 | contig 14440 bp, 20 predicted proteins | sample 8539281 | NCBI WGS metagenome assembly BNJU01 (sample SAMD00202456, study PRJDB9452) | human saliva metagenome | isolation source: human saliva | place: Japan
TTCTTAGGTAGGCTCTCTCTATCTGCCCGCATAGCCTCATATTGATTTCTACCATACTTAGCAGATAAAACAGCATCATACATGCGCTTTAAAAATGTATGTAATTCTTTTCGGCATTCTGTATTAGGATGTTTTCGTCCTACATAATTAGCTGCTACTTCATTGGCATAATAGCTTTCAATGAGAAAACATGGCGTATCTGCATTAAGTTCTACCATCCGCAAATTACCATTTACATCGAGAACAAAATCAAAGCGTGATAACCACGTCGGTAAACCTAAGGCATTCGACTTATGTAAGTAAGGAATTAAATTGTCTGGCATATCCATATTTCGAGCAAAGTCATCTGGTGCCAGTTGAAATACTTTTGCAGCTTTTACAAAAATATTTGAAATAGTCTACGCGAAGCATGGCGAATTTCATCGTAAAAGTCAGATGAAAAAGGCCTGCATAGACAAGGAAGGATATCGATCATCATACCCTTCATATTCCACGAAATTAAATATATTTCTATCAAGCTCATCAATATAGGATTTCATTGTTCATCCTTTCATTAAGAGGCACCGCTCGAAGTTCGAGCCCCTACACTACCAAAGCCATACTTTTCACCAATTCTATGTGCTCGATTACTCGTTTTAGTATTGTAACGATTTCTAGTCATTTCATTAATAGTTCTAGCCACTCTTGCACTATTAGATTTACTAGCGCCTGTACTTGCATCAAAAGGTGTAAGAGGTGATGTAGCGCGATAGGTCATACTAGGTGCATCCATATATGCCGTTGGAGCTGAAAAGCCATGGAACGCATAGTAACCTACCGCCAAAGTTGGAATCAAACTAGCTAAGCCTGCATCCCATATAATATCACCCTTCTCATCACGATGAAAAGTAACGGATTTTTCTGCATCATCATAAAGTGCCGTTTCTTTTCCATCACCATGATTAATCAAGGTATAGCTTTTACCTTCATCATCAACGAGCCGCACTTCACCATTATTCGATTCTGGTTTGACCACATCACATAGAGCATAGCTAACATCGTCCCAATACGAATAAGCGCCTACTAGAGCTGCTATAGATGTAAATGCTATGGCTATGTAAACAGTATTCTTACTTGGTTCATACATACAATATTCCTTCGTTTGATTTCGTAACTGAAATCAATACTATATCAATCTTTTATTATATTTGATAACGTCTTACGTCCCTGCTTATTCTTTAATTCCACCATATACGCATATCGTAACAGTACTTCACTGTCGTTTCTAATAGCCGCTATGCGTCTCTCCTCCGAATCTGACAAGTTTTTTAATGACCCCACTTCAACATACGTAGTGCCATTAACCACACTAATAACAGATACATCTTTAGTCGTATAAATTACAATCCACTGCTCAGGGGACTTAGTATCTTGTTTAATGGTATAAACCTTGCCATACACAGCATCGATAAGGTCGATAGCCGTTGCATTAGGATCTTGCTTAGACGTATATACCATCAAACCGTCTTTTGTACCTTGTGGTTCATAATAATAGGAATCATTAATGCGCTCCTCCATGGTATAAGGGAATCCCACTTCATCACGCAATTCATGCCAAGTCATATCTCCTACGAATAAATAACCCAAAAAGAATAAAATGATTCCCCAACTAAGTCCTAATCGAGTCCATTCTTTTCTGCGCGCTGCATTACGAATCTTTTTACTCGCCTCTTGTGCAGCTTGGTCTCGCCGTCGATGTACATCAGACAAACGAATCCGTTCACCTTGAGCCGGATCCGTCAATCCACCATGCCAGTCTTCTCTAAAGAATACATAGGTTTTATCCTTTTTAATCGATCTATATTCTTTATAATCTGCTTTGTCGCCACTTCTAGCCTTTGATTGGCCCTCCACAGCTATGACACGTTCTATGCCTTTATCATGAAGTCTATACCCATCAGGCTGCGTTGATCGTAAAACAGGTTCAGAAAAAGTACAGTACTCTTTCTCCATTTACAATGGTAAGCCATTTTTTATCATTGCCACTAACTGGTAAAAGACCATACTCAGTCCAAGATTGAGCCCCTTTGGAAACGCCTAGTTCTTTCTTATAATTTTCATCATTAAGATCATAGCGTATTGTTTTATCGACGATAACATCCTGATAAGAAATGACTTCGCCGACTACGTATCGTTTTCCCTGAATCTCTACAACATCATAACACTGAAACTTCATAGCTCAGACTCTTCTGCAATAATTTCTTTTAAAAGCTTAACTTCCTCTTTTGTTAATGGTCGTTCTAGTAAATCAGGGCGCAACAATCGGGTTCGTTTTAGCGCTTCTTTTTGACGCCATGCGGCAATATTTTTATGATGACCACTGCGCAATACATCTGGTACAGTCCACCCTCTAAATTCTGGTGGTTTTGTATATTGCGGACATTCTAAAAGGGGCTCATAAAATGAATCCTCTTGTGCGCCACTAGCAGCCCCTAATACGCCGGGAATCATGCGAGCTACTGCATCGGCTACCACCATAGCAGGTAACTCTCCACCAGTTAATACATAGTCACCAATGGGAAATCGTTTCATCTACTAAATGTTCCTCCACGCGATAATCTACGCCTTCATAATGGCCGCAAATAAGCACCAATTGATCGTACGTCGCTAGTTCACGAGCTTTTTCTTGTGTAAAGGGTTGACCTGTAGGTCCCATAAATACAATGCGACGTCGTATACTTTCACGAGGGTTGCCAATGAGACTCATTTCATCACACATCTCATCTGTTGTATAGGTATCATCCATAGCATTATCATATTGGGTAATAACGGATTCTACAGATTCAAAAATGGGAGGTGCCATCATGAGCATACCTGCACCACCACCATATGGCGTATCATCCACTTGTCCATGTTTATTATGACTAAAATCGCGAGGATTTGTCACGGCCATATCTAGGCGTCCCGCCTCTATGGCCCGTTTAATAATGGAATGACTAAAGAAGGCATCAAAAAACTCTGGAAACAAGGATATAATATCTATTTTCACAACAGGCCTCCCCCGAATACACTTATTATTATCATATATCTATATATAGCTATCTTATAATTAATTCTATCATAAGACACCTATAAATAGATATAAAAAACCGCCTAAATGGATTATACCCACTCAGGCGGATCTACAATCATCATGCGTTTGTCCATATCGATGTCAATGATAACATCATCAATGGCTGCAAACAATTGATCTGGTTCCCCTTCTTTGGAAACCACATAGACATCATTAGCTCCTGGTTGTAATACATCAGTTAATGTACCAAGTACATTGCCCTTTGTATCTTGTACCTCGAGGCCAATCATATCAAAGATATAGTAGCGACCTTTTGGTAATTCTACCAAATCTTCACGACGTACTTGAATTTCTTTCTTAGCGAATAATTCAGCCGCGTTGCGATCTGGAATTTCCTTAAATGAAGCTAATACGAATTGTTTATGAAATCGTGCGGATGCAACGTGGTATTCTTTACCATCGATGTAACAGGCATCCATATGCATGAACCGTTCTGGAAATCGGTTCTAGGCATAATACGAAGATCACCCCGCACGCCGTGCGGGGCGATGATAACACCTATAGTGATGAAATCGTTAGGCTTCATTATTGACGAAACGCAACGATTTTACCGTCTTCTAATAGGATTTCAGCGCCCATCATGGCATCCAAATTATCCCCGATTTTAACGGTAACTGTTTGCTCTAATGTACCTTGAGGAATTTCAGTCCCCAATGTCAATTCTTGAGCGTCTTTCAATTTAGCTGTTACTTCTTCTTTGAAAGCCAAGCGTTTATTTTTCTCTTCGTCGATTTGTTGACGAATTGCAGTAAGACTTGTCGCATCAACTTTAGCTGCATCAGCTAAAATACGTTGAGCTTGAAACTCAATTGCTTCCAAATCTTTATTCACCATATCAAGGCGAGTTTCAAGATCGGATACAATTTTCGCTTTCAAATCTTCTGTTACTTTTGCTTTTACTGCTACAGGGACACGTAATGTCATTTCTTCCATTGGAACACTCCCTTTTAGACAATATCAACAGATATCTTTTTGTTCTCTTTAATAGCCGCCGCTTTCACCACAGAGCGAATTGCTTTTGCAATTCGACCTTGTTTTCCGATGACTTTACCCATATCCTCTGGAGCTACATGAAGTTCATAGACCTCAACATTGCCCTTTTGGACCATGGTAACAGAAACGGCATCAGGCTGCTTCACTAATGATTTCGCAATTAATGAAATTAATTCTATCATCACAGTATGCCTCTCTATTAATTACTTTTTAGCGTCTGCAAATTTTTGCATAACGCCTTGTTTTTTGAACAAGGAGCGAACAGTGTCAGTAGGCTGAGCACCTTTAGCTAACCAAGCCAAAGCTTTTTCTTCGTCTACATTAACGATAGCTGGTTGTTTAGTAGCATCATATTGACCAATTGTGTCAACAGGACGACCTTCACGTGGAGCACGTGAGTCAGCAACTACGATACGGTAGAAAGGAGCTTTTTTAGCACCTAAACGAGTCAAACGAATTTTTAACATGTGGGATTCACCTCCTTATAATGATGTGCTGGACAGGTTCAGCGCCCCTGTCCATGTATTACATAAACGGTAATTTTGGCATTCCAGGGAAGCCACCCTTACCGCCACGCAATCCTTGTAAACGCTTCATCATCTTCCGCGCTTCTTCGAATTGTTTTAATAAGCGATTGACGTCTTGTACTTGTGTACCTGACCCCATCGCAATACGCTTACGACGAGAACCATTTAAAATATTGGGATCTTGTCGTTCTGCAGCCGTCATGGATTTAATGATAGCCTCAATACGACGTACTTCTTTACTATTCAAATCAAGATCTTTTAATTGATCCTTAATTTGACCCATGCCTGGTAACATGCCAATAATATTTTGCAATGGTCCTAACTTTCTCACCTGATTCATCTGTTTCAAGAAATCATCTAAGGTGAAATTGTTTTTCGCCATTTTTTGCGCCATTTCACGAGCTTCTTCTTCATCAATAGCGCCTTGTACGCTTTCAATAAGAGTTTTGAAATCCCCTAAATCGAGGATACGAGAAGCCATGCGGTCTGGATAGAATACATCGAAACCATCCATTTTTTCGCTCACGCCTGTAAACTTGATTGGCAAACCGGTTACAGCCTTGATAGACAACGCAGCACCACCGCGCGCATCGCCATCGAGTTTAGTAAGGATAACGCCATCAACGCCTAATTTCATTAAACGTTTGTGCTGTCGTTACTGCATCTTGACCAATCATGGAGTCTACAACGAGTAGAATTTCATGAGGTCGAACAGCAGCTTTGATGTTAGACAACTCGTCCATAAGGACTTCGTCTATGGCCAAACGACCCGCTGTATCAATGATCACAACATCTTTCAACATATGTGTGCTTTGCTCTACCGCACGGCGCGCAATGTCTACTGGATTAGCACCTGGTGTTTCATCAGCAAATACAGGGATATCGATTTGCTTACCTACCACTTGTAACTGCTTAATCGCTGCTGGACGATATACATCGGCTGCAACAAGCATTGGATGTTTACCTTGTTTGCGAAGGTATACAGCCAATTTACCAGCCGTAGTCGTTTTACCAGCACCTTGTAACCCTACAAGCATAATAATTGTTGGAGGCTTACTAGAAATCATGATACGGCTTTGCGTACCACCTAGGAGAGCTGTCAACTCATCATTAACGATTTTAATAACCGTTTGGGCTGGGTTCAAGGATCCGAACACCTCTTCACCAAGGGCCTTTTCTTTAATGGATTTAACGAAATCCTTCGCTACCATAAAGTTAACATCCGCTTCTAGAAGAGCAGTTCGCACCTGACGCAACGCAAGATTGACATCTTCTTCTGTAATTTTGCCCTTACCTTTTAAGGATTTAAAGGCGTCTTGCAGTTTTTCTGACAAACTATCGAATGCCATATTATCCCTCCATTTGCGTCAATAATTGTTGTACCCGCGATTGTGAAAGCACATCCGCCGGCAACGTATCTTTTAATTCATTTATCACTTGTTCACGTGCCTCGTACTGAGCCACCAAGTGTAATTTAGATTCATAGTCATTTAAAATATGACGTGCACGCTGTAAATTGTCATGAACAGCTTGCCTTGATACGCCTAATTCCTCAGCAATTTCACCAAGGGACATATCATCTTCGTGATGTAGTTGTAAGGACATGCGTTGCTTGTCCGTCAACAATGGTCCATAGAAATCTAGGAGTAAACTGATAAGTACTCGTTCTTCCATTTCGCCACCTCCATCACTGTCAAGTCATATTACTTTACATATAGTACAATAAAACTAATACTATGTCAAGGAAAAATACTTAACACTCAAACAATCGAGAATTATTTTTATATTCTACTGTTATCTGTATTATAATATGCTATAATACATACATCTAATATTTTCAATATAAAAGATAGGAGGTATCGTATGAATACCAAACATTATGATCTTATCGTCCTAGGTTTCGGCAAAGCGGGCAAGACATTAGCCGCTAAATTTGGCTCAATGGGCAAAACCGTGGCAATGATTGAAGAAAACCCACTCATGTACGGTGGCACATGTATTAATATTGCATGTATTCCAACAAAGACTATGATTGTAGCCGCATCTAAAGGCTTATCATACGATCAAGTATTAAACCAACGAGACGTCGTTACATCTCGTTTACGTAATAAAAACTTCGCTATGCTAGATACAAATGAACATGTCGATGTATATACAGGACATGGTGAATTCATTAGTAATAAAGAAATCACTGTCACAGCCGGGGAAGATACAATCGCTTTATCTGGTAACACTATTATCATCAATACAGGTGCGGTAGCTATCAAACCTAACATTGATGGAATCGATACCGCATCAGGTTTCTATAATAGTACAGAAATCCAACATCTATCCCCTCAACCTAGTACATTAGGTATTATCGGCGCTGGTCCTATTGGCCTAGAATTTGCTAGCCTATACGCTAAACTAGGTACAAAGGTTACGGTATTCAATATTGAGGCTAACATTTTAAAACGCGAAGAACCTATCGTTCAAGAATTAGCTAATGAATACTTAGCAGAACAAGGCATTACTATTTTAAACTCTGTTACACTAAATTCTGTATCTAATGACGGCAACAAGCCTGTTATCACTGCTAATAATCAAAACTATACATTTGACGCTGTTTTATATGCTACAGGTCGCAGACCGAACACTACTAACATCGGTTTAGAAAATACTGATATTACCACTAATGAACGCGGCGCTATCGTAGTAAATGATACTTGTGAAAGCTCCGTTCCAGGTGTATACGCTGTAGGCGATGTAAACGGTGGTCCTCAATTTACCTACATTTCTCTCGATGACTTCCCGCATTGTATTCAGCGCACTTACAGGTAATGGTCACTACACATTAAAAGACCGAAAAAATATCCCATATACAACATTCTTAACGCCTCCACTTGCTCGTGTAGGTCTTACAGAACAAGAGGCAATCAACAAAGGTTATATTGTTAAAACGAAAGAATTGCTAGTTGCAACGATGCCAAGAGCTCATGTAAATGACAATCTTAAAGGTGCTTTCAAAATTGTGGTGGATGCGGAAAGCAATTTAATCCTCGGTGCTACACTCTATTCCCAAAGTGCTGAAGAATTAATTAACTTAATTAAAATAGCTATGGATAACAACATTCCATATACATATTTTAAAAACCAAATCTTCACACATCCTACCATGGCAGAAAATTTAAACGACCTTTGCAATTTCTAGCACAATACTATTTGATATAAATTGTAAACACAAAAAGAGCGCTCATTAGCTACTACAATCATGCTAATGAGCGCTTATTTTTAATCTTTCGTGAATAGTCTACGTACTACGGCTTGCAATTTAGGTGTCAATACAATAGCCACTACGATACCAGCTGCGCTTGTAATCAAGGAGTATTGAATTTTACTAGCTGCTACAGCAGCACTTTCAAGAACAAACCACCATGCAAGGAAATACCCAAAGGCTGTCCAAATCGTGCCAATGATTAAGGCCACTAAAATACGACCAAAGGACGCTGTTGGTTTTGTAATGGATGGCGGCAAATAGCCAGCAGTCATATACCCTACAATAAGACCTGCAATCCCTTTAATAAAGAAAGAAAATACAATGTACTGCGTATGACCACCAAAGAGGTCAAACAAAGCGGAGCCAATAGCTGCACCTAAACCACCGTAGAGCCCACCGAAAAGAATGGATGACGTAAAGAGCGCTGCAGATCCTAAATGAACCATGGCCCCTCCTGGGATTTCGATGCGGATAGTTGTTGCCACTGCACATAAGGCAGCAATAAAACCTATATATACAATATCACGAGTTTTTAATTTCATAATCAAACTCCTTTCTTATACTCAAGATAAGTACCTCTTCAGTATAACAAAGCACCTATGCAACTGCATAGGTGCTTTATCAATATTATACAAATTTTTCGTTTAAATCTTAGCTCGTTTTAAGCGAAGGGAATTACTTACGACCGTAACGGAACTAAATGCCATCGCAGTACCTGCAATCATAGGATTCAAAGCGCCTACCGCAGCCAAAGGAATACCGATACAGTTAAAGATCAATGCCCAGAATAGATTTTGTTTAATATTGATCATCGTCTTACGGCTAAGGCGTACAGCTTGTACCAATGTATGCAAATCATTGCGTACAAGAACGATATCTGCTGCTTCTACCGCAATATCCGTACCACTACCAATAGCAAAACCAATATCTGCAGTTACGAGGGCTGGAGCATCGTTGATGCCATCGCCAACCATACCAACTACAAGTCCTTTATCTTGTAATTCTTTTACCTTGCTAGCCTTATCTTGAGGTAATACCTCTGCAATAACATGGGTAATGCCCGCTTGTTTAGCAATGTATTGGGCCGTACGTCGATTATCACCAGTGAGCATCCATACATCGATGCCTTGAGAACGTAATTCCTTAACAACATCAATTGTTTCTGGCCGCAATTCGTCTTCTACAGCCCACAATGCACTAATTACGCCATCTACAGCGAGAACAGATACAGATGCACCTTGTTCTTCAAAATGTTGAATATCATCTTGCACCTTAGACAAATCGTAACCGAGTTCACTCATCCAACGACTATGACCAAGTTGTACGGATACACCTTGGTAAGCACCTTGCAAGCCTTTACCCGGTACATCGCCAAAGCTTTCAAGTTCAACAGCCTTACCCTTGTAGCCATGATCTTCACCATAGTACACCATAGCCTTTGCAATCGGATGCGATGTGCCACCTTCAAGGGCCATCATGATGGACATGTTCACACTTTCATCACCACTATAGTTTGAAAGCCGTTACATCAAGCACGCCTTGTGTAAGGGTACCTGTTTTATCCATAACGATAGCATCGAGTTTACCAGCTTTTTCAAGATATTCTGCACTCTTGATCAGAACGCCATGTTCTGCACCTAGGCCAGAACCAACCATGATGGATGTCGGCGTTGCAAGGCCAAGCGCACATGGACAAGCGATTACTAGAACAGCAGTCGCATTAATAAGGGCTACATTGATAGAATCGCCTACAATGAAGTACCACACGAGACCAGTTAGTACAGCTAGGCCAATAACAGTTGGTACAAAGTATTGAGCCACAATATCTGCAATACGTTGAATACTAGCTTTAGATGTTTGCGCTTCTTCAACGACCTTAATAATTTGAGATAACATCGTGTCGCTACCAATGCGTTTTGCTTCCATTGTGAAAGCACCACTCAAATTGATGGTCGCCCCAATAACCTCAGAGCCCACTTGTTTTTCTACAGGTAAGCTTTCACCTGTAAGCATAGCTTCATCCACTGTAGAATAACCATCTGTAATAGTACCATCTACAGGAATTTTTTCACCAGCTCGAACTTGTAAGATATCGCCTGCTACAACCTTAGATGTAGGAATATCTACATATTCACCATCGCGCAACACATGAGCCGTTGCCGGTTGTAAAGCAATTAATTTTTGAAGCGCTTCAGATGTACGCCCCTTGGCAACCTCTTCTAATAATTTACCAAGAAGGATAAATGTAATGAGCCATGCAGAGGTTTCAAAATAAATACCATGAGGACCTAGTTCAGGGTGGAACTGCCAGTTATAGATACTGAACAAGTAGGCCACACTTGTACCCATCACGACGAGAACATCCATCGTAAGAGCCCCATTTTTCACAGCGCTCCAAGCACTCTTATAGAACATGAGACCAGGGCCAAATTGAGCGATAGTGGCTAATATAAATTCAACCCATACAGGCAATGCTTGAATGCCAAATCGATGTAAGGTCATGTTGATCATCATCGGTACGGCCATACAAGCCGCAATAATGAGGCGCGTAATATGGGGTTTTAAATTAACTTTTTCTATTTCTTGTTTCGTTTCATCCGCTTCTGTAGCACCAAAACCGATATTCGTTATGGCATCGATAATTTGTTGTGGTTCAACAGTAGCACCATCCTTAAATTCTACGCTCCCCTTACGGGTTAGTAGGTTAACCTTTACAGAGGCTACGCCATCCACCTTAGATACGACGTTTTCAACGCGTTTTACACAGGCTGCACAGTGCATACCCGTAATATCAAACTCTTGTTTTTTAGTACTCATATATACCTTCCTTCGATACAATTCAAATCATAGATTCATAGAATACATTAAATCTAGTATATTTGTAACATGTATCACATGAATAAATACTCATATATCTACTATTTATAATAACATAGATTCTCAATCAGTCAATATCCTACTAAAACCAGAGGGTTATTCCTTTTCTGTAAGGGAATTAATAATTGTGGTTATAGCCATATATTGTATTAATAAATATATATATTATTAAACATTATCGCTCATAATCTATACATTACCTTTATAAATAGCTTATAATAAAGTGATGATGATGAATAAATACTATAGTGATAGAAATAAGAATGGAGGTGAGGAAATGCCAGATACAACTAGCCCTACCGTGGAATTCATATCCATTGCCAAAGAATTCCGCCATGAATATGTAGTAGAAAAATCTAGATTTATTACTACCCTATATCCATGTAGTACAGAAGAAGATGCACAAGCTTTTATCGCCCGTATCAATAAAGAGTTTTGGGATGCTCGACATAATTGTACGGCCTTTGCATTAGGGACAAAGCAAGAACAACAACGCTCGTCCGATAATGGAGAACCATCGGGCACTGCCGGTAAGCCTATGCTTGAAGTGTTAAAAAAGACAGGTATTACAAATGTAGCGGTTGTAGTGACGCGCTACTTTGGTGGCATTAAACTAGGGGCTGGTGGATTAATCCGTGCATATTCCCACTCCGTCGCTGAAACATTGCGTCTTGCGCCAAAAGAATTGCATACGACGCGCACTCAATTGCAAGCGACTATAGACTATGCATTATATGGCACAATAGAACGATATCTACAAGATGCACAACTACATTATGATGCTGCCTTTGGAGAAAAAATTGATCTTACCATTTTAGTGCCACCTACTGACATAGAACGGATACAAAAGGAGCTCCAAGACATGAGTCATGGAGCTGCTACTTGTAATGTATTAGATGCTATCGAAGTGGTATTACCACTGGATTAAGTGATTAATCAATTCGTACACTAACTAATTAGTTGCCATTATGAACTAAACCAGTAATGCCTTGGTTCATTTCATGACGTTTTTCAGTAGTCATTGGATATGGCCATACGCGTTCTAATTGTTTTTTACGGCTAACTTTAGCATTATGTGCTGTCATTAATCTACGTGCTTCCCAATTACGAATTGCTTTGCTTAATGTTCTTTTTACTACGCCCATTGTAGTACCCACTTTCTTAGTTACTTTGAATATATCAAAAATATTGATGAGATTATTAAAACAACCTTTAATTTGTTTTAGTTCTCTTGATGTGTATAGTATATATAACATTTCTTAAAAGGTAAAATAACTCTTCTTTTATCAGTTATAAATTTTTAATTATCATGATTTGTGTATTAAAGGGGGATTTTATGGACACATCGTATTATCACAATTTTATTACCCTTGTTCAAACAGGAAACATGACACAAGCTGCTGAAATTCTCCACATTACACAACCAGCTTTAAGTAAGCAGTTAAAGTATTTAGAGTCAGAATTTGGAGCTCAACTCATCAATATAAAACGAGGCCAACGGGGTTCCAATTTACAACTTACCGATGCAGGTAAAATTTTTTATGAAAAAGCACAACAATTATGTTCTATCGAGGAATCTACGTATAACGCTGTACAACAACTAAACTCACGTATTGAAGGTACATTGCGCATCGCTACCTCTGCATCTCGATCCACCCCAATTGTGCAACAATATTTACCAGCATTTTCTATGAAATTTCCATCTGTACACTTCGAAATTTACGAAGGGCTCATGACCAATGTAGTAAAGCAGCTCATCAGTGGCAGTGCAGAAATTGGAATTGCTAATATCCAAATGGTAGATACTGACAAATTTGATATTCTCTTAACTCAAGAGGAACACCTATATGCATTATTTAGACGTGATGTGTTCTGGACTGATCGCGAACACGATACCATCACCTGGGATGATATTAAACTATGTCCTCTTTCCTTATCTGGCGGTTCTGTGAGAATGATTATGCAATCCTCCTTAACCGATATGGAGCATCTAAATGTGAGCGCTATTACGACTACCTAAAACATCGGCCATTGAATGGGCATCATCCGGACGTACGGTGGCACTGGTACCAATGGATACCAAAGAAATGGTTAACCATCGTAAAATGTCACGCATTAAATTGCCTGAATTTTCCGGTGACTATAAGAAAGCATTCATCACCTTAAAAGGCCATGCCCTTTCACCAGTGGCACAACAATTTATAGATTTCTACAAGGCCTACGTATAATACATTTACCAATATTGATACGAAATAATTACATATATGCGAAAAAGCAGGAAACTGGCATTGCCAATTCCTGGGTTATAGGACAAAACGTGTTGATACTTTAATCCCAATCATTGAAAGATAATTTGTCATAGTTATGCAAATCACCCCAAGAAACGGCATCTCCCCAAGTTGGAATTATGCCTTGAAGTTGGGCTCTTTCATTCATAGATCTATATATTTTAGAAATACTTGCATCAGTTGGCATTACCTTAAGTATTTCTTTTGCAGAAAGCGGTCTTGGTGAGTGTAAATAACACCACCAAAAGACCGCTTTTATGCGTTTTTCTACAGACAACCCTCGATGGTAACGCAATAAACGTCTGAGTTGTGCGTTTACCCCGCCTTCAATAGGGTTATTAGTCCTCGGACATTCTTTATCCAACACCAATGTTTCATCTAAATATCGAAATATTGTCTCTGTATTAATTAACACCACTAGAGAGTTATAAGCTTTTAATAAGCGTTCATGCGTAGCTCTTAAATTGTCATTACTATCACGTGTCATTTCACTTAGAAACTCTTTAAAAGTCACTCTCCAATTAAATAATCGTTGAATCCATATTTGTGCATCTTCTTGTGTCTTTACACTATATAAATCGCTTGCTAAATCTCTTAACATAATGCCTGCTAAAGTTTTAGGCCGTCTAGTAGTGTAACGATGCACTTGCCATACAGCATGAACAATACAACGTTGAAGTTTGGCCGTACGCCAAACTTTTTTTAATGCTTTTCTAAGGCCAGGTCCACCATCAGAAACGACCACAATGGGTGTCGCTATTCGCTGCATAAGAGCTTGCCATGAGCGAGACTGTTCTGACCTACATAGATACCACCCTAATACATGTTCACCATCATAACAGATCAAAATACAAGCTTTTTTAGCCAAGTAAATACCATCAACGAATACCACATCTCTCGGGGTTTCAATTTTGGGTGGCATAGGCCATATTTTCCAGAAATCAGCTATCTGTCTACGAAATGTACGGCCCTGCCCAGGCATGTCCTGTTGTGTTTCTTTGCTAAATAACCAATTTAGAAATCGATGAAAACATTTAGTAGTATTATCAATAGTTTGTGTAAAGGTGATGTTACACTGCTTACAATGCCATCGTTGTGATCCAGCTTTAGTTTTCCCATATTTTTGACAAGAAAATCCACAATTTATACATCTTACCAGCATGATTATTCCCTCCACTTAGAACACGATTTTCTAAGAAGATATAATCTTATTGAAGCCAGTAAAATCAAGGGTTTTGGGGCTTTTTACCAACACATTTTGTCCACCCTCTAAGTTTATCAAAAGAACTTAAAATAGCGATAGAGCCAGTAATTTACTGACTCTATCGCCTATAAAACCAACACGTTTTGTCCTATAACCCCAATTCCTGCTTTTTTTGTTGCTACG
>BNJU01005284.1_pt1 | contig 14430 bp, 23 predicted proteins | sample 8539281 | NCBI WGS metagenome assembly BNJU01 (sample SAMD00202456, study PRJDB9452) | human saliva metagenome | isolation source: human saliva | place: Japan
TGGTGATTGGTAAAACTAGAGACAATATACTGAATCAAAGCCGGTGTAATGACAGCCTCCAGCCAAGTAATCATAATCGCCACAAAATAGAAGAATAAATACTTTTTAGTTACATAAGATCTAAGCATAGCCTATAAACCTCCTGAAGTTATTTACCAACTTAGATGGTCGTGTTTTTCTCTAGACGGGGATAAAATAGGAGCCTGAATATTTGAATGAAAGCATTAAACGTAGGGCTGCTACTTTATAATCTTTCGAAAAAGACTTAAATAACTAGTTCTAAACATATCAATTTACTTTTTATTTTTTTATTCAAAAATATATCCAACACATCTGCATAGCTAACAAAGGGAGCAGGAAATACTAGTCCAGAATAAAAATAACATTATAGTATTAAATAAATTCAATAGGACGGATACTCGTTTAAAGCGTTCTGTTAACTTAATTGCCATGGTATATAAGACAAAAAAATACAGCATAATTAAGTATTGACATCAAAAATCAAATCCACTAAATGGAATGAAGGCATAAAAAAATTTTTCCATTAAAAAAACATATGCGATAGAATGATTGAAATCAAAAAAATGGGTGTTGACCAAATAAAATAAGTTGTTGATCTAGCAATATAAATCATCATTGTTGTCCGTCTAGTTGTTTTGATATTTGTATATTGATTAGTGCGAATTTCAAATTCCAACTCCTCATTAGCAAGCAATATCACATTAGTTATAGAATAATAAATAAAAATAGAGTAGATTTATCGGTTTATCACTATTGAAAAATAATAATGATTCCTGTAATAAAAAAATCATGGAATAAATCACTTCGCAAAATACTATCAAACGTGTATCGAACTCTATAATTAAAATATCTTCTTAATTCACTAAACATGGAAAAGGCTCCCCCTTTTTTTAGCAATGTTCAATAAAGTGAAAAATAGGAAAGTTCCAGCTGACCAATATACTGCACAATAGACTATAATAAAAAAGATACTCTGGTAGGACGGAGAAATAATAAAATTTCTCAAGGCATAGTAAGGGAAAAGCTTTCCTATAAAGCCAAATAAACCACCTAGCGGTGTTAGTATGCCAGTAAAATACAGCATGAAATAAGAAATTAACGATGTAATGCTAGAAGTACGATTAAAAATGAAGCAGAGACTTGATAGGAAAAAACCCAAACCATATATGCTAATAACAGTTAGCATACATGCAGCCAGGTTTCCAACTAACTTTAAAATACTATCCGGAAAATCAACATCATTAAGCGTGGATAAAACGATAAATATAGGTATGGCTTTAACTAGATCCACCAATATCTGAACAATAATTTTAAACATTAAGACATGAAAAACACTCTTACTGCTCTGGATTACACTTATCAAAGTTCTATCATAAAGGTCATCCTCAATAAAAAAAGTTGGGTGCGTAATACTATGACTCGTAAAATACCAAGTAAATAATAAACATAACAATAAAAATTTACTTTGCGTATCTTTAAAGTATTGAAGATAAGCTGAAACCATTATCAAAATTCCAAAAATTTGAAAAATAAATTGAATTTAAAATGCATCATCTCTTGCAGCTGTCTCTTTAACTCCCTTCTTATTTCTTTTAATCATCATTGATAACCTCATACAATATTTCTTCGATACTTTCCTCAACTTCTTCAAAAAAATATTATCTCAAAAATTATTAAAGATATTATTTTTTTCACCTGACTATCTTTTACTTCAACAATCAATCTTTCGTTTTTCTATTTGGTAAGATAAATCAGAAACAGTCTCTCAAAAGCATCTTTATCAGAGTCTGAAATACCAATTCTATATTTAATCCACCTAGTATTTTTCCCAAAGATTTCTGAGAAACTACCTTGCTGGATTATTTTCCCTCTACTCATAATACAAATTCTTGTTGATATTTCTTTTGCAAAATAGATATCATGAGTCGTCATGAGAACAATAGTTCCTTTTTCTTGGCTGAGAGTTAGTAACAATTTCGCAAACTGCTTTTTGGCAATGACATCCAGACCATTGGTTGGTTCATCTAAACACAATACTTTTGGCTTACAAAGTAACGCAATAATCAAAGATAATTTTTGTCTCGTTCCTTGTGACAATTCGGACACCAATACATCAACATAGGGATGGAAAGCTAGTTTATTAAATAAATCCTCCAATTCATCCTTAACCTGACTACGCGAACTTTTATTCAAATGTAAAAAGTAATCAATATTTTGATTTGCCGTCAGATATTCATAGTAGCCTCTACCGCTTTCTAGTACAAGCTTGACATTGTTATGAATATCTTTCGAAGTATTCTTACTACCAAAAACAAATACATCACCTGCGTCCTGTAACATTAAGCCAGAGATAATTTTTATGAAAGTTGATTTACCTGCACCATTGGTGCCCACTATAGAAACAATCTCTCCTGAATGCGATTCAAAGCTAGGAATGTCCAATACAACTTTACCACGAAAATTTTTCTTTAGATTGCGTACAATAATTTCATTCATACTCGCATTAACCTATTTCGATTACTAATACTTACACTGCCAAAAATTTAAAAACAAGGATTTTTAAATTACTTTCACTAAAACGTTCCTACGTTTTCACCAGCAAAGCTACACACTCAGCGGTTCAGACTTTCCGTATCATTTCGTCGGTTTCCCTCCTCATTCTACGAGTCCTATCCCATGGGCGGAGCATCTACTTCTACTTCGCTGATACCTCTGCTCGTACAAGCAGTGATACCGCCTCGACATGATGCGTTTGCGGGACTCAAAAGGTTTGGGGAACCTTTTGAGGATTAGCTTCGTTTCACTAACAAGCTTACACACTCAACATGATGCGTCTGCGGAAATAAATCCACCGGCTGGACTTTCTTCAACTCATATCCTAATTCTTGATAGAGTTTGATATCACGCGCCATAGTGGCGACATTGCAAGAGATATAAGTGATTTTCTTGGGCTCCATACTGACGCTGGCTTTGATAAAGCTCTCGGTCAGGCCTTTTCGTGGTGGATCGACTAGGATGACATCCGCTTGAATACCCTCTTTAAGCCAGTTTTGGATGGCTTCTTCAGCAGAGGCGCAGACATAGCTGGCGTTGGTAATGCCGTTGATTGCTGCATTCTTTCGGCTATTTTCGACAGCTTCTGGAATCACTTCGACACCATAGACCTGCTTGACGTGTTTAGCAACAGAGAGCCCAATCGTTCCGATACCAGAGTAGGCATCAAGCACCACATCATCAGCGGTTAGTTCAGAAAAGTCAATAGCTGTCTGATAGAGCTTTTCTGCCATCTCGGTATTGACTTGGTAAAAGGCGGGCGCAGCAATCTGGAAGTCATTTCCCAGCATCTGGTCGGTGATGTAGTTTTGGCCATAAAGTGTTCGCCAGTCTTTTCCAAAAATCGCATTGCCGGGCTGGTCGTTGATATTCTGCATGATGGACTTGATAGCTGGGAAAGCCTCTGTCAAGCACTCCATCAGTTGCTCTACTCGGAAAATTTTAGGTCGGGTTGTGACCAGAATTACCATGATTTCCCCTGAATAATGGCCACGGCGAACAACTAGATTGCGAATGAGTCCTGTCTTTTCCTGCTCATCGTAAGGTTTGAGGTCAAAACGCCGCAGCAAATCACGTGTAAAAAGAATAACTTGGTCAATGACTGGGTCCTGAATATAGAAATCTTCAATCGGCAGGAGGTCATGGGAATTTTTCCGGAAAAATCCTGTTTCCAGCTGGCCATTGACACGGCGGACAGGCACTTGAGCCTTATTACGGTAGCCCAGCGGCTGCTCCATACCAAGTGTCGGCAGCACTTCAACATCGGACAAACCAGCAATCTTATAGAGACTGTCCTTGACCTGCTTGCGTTTGAAGTCCAGCTGGGCTGAATAGTTCAGATGCCCCAAGTCAGCAATCCCTGTACGCAGATAAGCCATATCAAGATTTTCATTGCGCTGGTCTGAGGTACGGAGAAATTCCTCCACCTTGCCAAAGCCGATTTTTTTGTTGACCTTGAGCACACGCATGCGGATGAGTTCACCCGGCAGGGCATTTTCCACAAAGAAAACCAGACCTTCTGCCTTGGCAACTCCAGCTCCCTCGTGGCTCAGATCCACGATTTCAACTTCAATCACATCATTCTTTTTTAACATATTTTTCTCTTTCTGCTTTTATCGCTCTGCCATTTTCCCAAAAGAAAAAGGCAGGACATCGTCCTACCTTTCATTATATCATATATCTTATCTGAGACCCATTTGCTGCAGTCTTTCTTTTATAGGCTTCAAAGTCAATCAAGAGCCCTTGGCCACCGTACATGTCATAGGTGTCCACCCAGTCGCCATTTTTCTGGAATCGTCAGGCGCTCAACTCCATTGCGGGAATCTCCAGCCATAGAGAGACCATTGGTCAAAAAGGAAGCTGTAAGGCACATTGGTCGAAGTCAAGGCAAAGACCTTACCAAGGGCCTCTGACCCAGTAAAGAGCTTGGTCGGATCTTTTGACTTGCTGGAAAACAGCTGTCAAGACTTCCTGCTGGCGGCGGGTCCGGCCAAAGTCGCCCCTCATCATCCTTACGGAAGCGAGCGTAGTTGAGCAAGGTCCGACCGTCCATCTGCTGCTGACCGACCTTGATTGTTTGATTAGGCACCACACCGTCTTTCATGTTCAGGTCATCTGGCACTTCGACCTCTGTCACTTTCTCCCCATCGATCGTTGAGAACTGGGCATTCATGCTGACGCCATTTTGGGGAAAAAGGGTGTCAATAGCTGTCGCAAAGGTCTGGAAATCCACCAGTGCATAATATTTGATGTCCAAATCGAAGTTATCTTTGAGCATCTGGCGGACATAGTCTGCACCGCGGTTGTGGTTTTGCTCCCCAATCGTATAGGCAGAATTGAGCTTTTGGTCATAGTAATCGGCCTGCGACGGATCGGTGTACTCATTGCTGACGCCGTCAATGTGAATAAGAGTATCACGCATAAAGCTGACCAATTTTACCTTGTGGTCCTTATTACCAACATTCAAGACCATAATAGAGTCAGTCCGCGTCTCAGTCGAGTCGTCACCAACCCGGCCATCTGTTCCGAGAATGAGGATATTCACTCCGTCCTTAGTATCCCTTACCGTCAAAGAATTCTGTTTCTGCTGGCTTAGAATTGCCAGTGTGAGCTGTCGTCAAGCCTTTGACAAACATGAAAATCATGCCGCCCAAGACCATCAGCAGGAAAAATCCCTACCCAAAGCAGAATTCGTTTCAAGCGGATTTTTGCGAGGCTTTCTTGGGCTTGTCTTGTCCCAGACCAGCTCCTGCCAGAGCTTCAGGCTCCTTCTTTTGCTTTCTGCTGCGAGAAGAACGCTCAGGGATACTTGGGCAAGAGGCCAGAAGAATCCATTTCAACTGGCTCTTGCTCATAGGCGTCACTAGCTGTATGCGGCTGCTCTTCATGGTCAGGCACACTGGCTGAATTGCCAATCCCCTTGGACTTCTGACGCAGATAGTCAAATTCTTTCTTTTTCTTTATCGTTTAGATAATAATAATTTTTGTAGAGATAATCTAAGCGGAGCTGTTCATGATGGCTAAGATTTTCTGGTTTCTTCATCTCTTCTCCAATCTATTGCTACTTGTCCTGAATCAGAAACACACTGTAGCTACCAAAAATTTTATAAGTAATTCCAAGACTTGTCAACTCTTGATAGGCAAAATCCGCCAATTTTTTCTGTTCGTTGTCAATGTCAATAATGAAGAAATACTCTCCCAAAGCCGTTTTTAGAGGCCGGCTCTCAATCTTGGTCAGGTCAATCCCACGCCAAGCGAAGGTCGACAAAGCCTTATAGAGGGCACCTGGCAGATTGTCCGGCAGGGTCAAAGCCAGTGTCTGCTTGTCTCCTGTCTTAGCCAGTTCAAGCTTAGGCACCTCATGGCCCAAAATCCAGAAGCGGGTATAATTTTCTTCCATTTCCTGAATATCGCTGGCCGCTACTTTGAGCCCGTATTCTGCTGCAGCCGTCCGCGGGGCAATAGCCGCAAAAATTCTTTTTCAGGATGCTCCGCCACAAAACGAGCTGCATAGGCCGTACTAGCTGTCACCTCAATGGCAGCCTGCGGATAATGCTGGCGGATATATTTCTTTCCTTGAGCAATAGCCTGCGGATGAGAAAATATCCTCTCAATTGGCTTCTCCAAATCCGTCACCAAGAGCTGCTGCTTGATGGGCTGAACTATCTCAGCCACCGCCTGAATATCTGCTTGATGAAAGAGATAGTCCAGCGTCTCATGGACACTGCCCTCAATGGAATTTTCCACCGGAACGACCGAGTAATCCACTTCCCTAGCCTCATAAGCCTTCATGACATCGGTGATATTCTGATAGGGCACCAAGTCCTGGCTGGGAAAGGCAGCTTGGGCTACATGGTGAGAAAAGGAGCCTCTGGGACCTAAAAATGCTATTTTCATTGAATTTCCTCAATAATTTCCTGCGGGCTTTTGAGCCTCGTATCGACAATCTGGGTCGCTACTTCCTCATACCAGGCCTGACGCTGCTCAAAAATCTGCTGCAAGTCTGACTTGATCTGGTTTAAGAACAAAGGTCGCTCCTGCTTAGCATCCTGCTGAATTCGCTGATAGAGCGTTTCAAAATCTGCTTTCAGATAGATATTGTCAGCGTTCTGAGCAAGTAATCTGCGATTTTCCGAGCTGACGACTACACCACCGCCAGTTGAGACGACCAAGTTCGTATCGATCAACTCAGCCAAGAGCTGGGCTTCAGCAGACCGAAAGGCCGCTTCACCTTGCTGATCAAAGTAGTCCTTAATAGACATGCCCAGCCGCTGGCAGAGCAGTTCATCCATATCGACAAAGTCTTGGGCTAAGCCTCTAGCCACTGTGGATTTTTCCAGCTCCCATAAAGCCCAGCAATATCTTAGCCATGCATCAAACCCTCCAGGTCTCTGAAGAAGCTTGGATAGCTAGTCTTAATAGCTTCAGATCGTTCAAGTTCCACCTGACCGCTTTGAGCCAACAAAGCAGCAATCGCCGTCATCATCCCGATGCGATGGTCGCCAAAGGTATTGACCTGGGCGCCGTGAAGAGGTGTTTTCCCTTCGATAATCATGCCGTCTTCCGTCGGGGTAATAGCTGCACCCATGCTATTGAGAGCGTCTGCTACTACCTGGATACGGTCAGTTTCCTTAACTTTGAGCTCCTCTGCATCACGAATGACAGTCCGTCCCTGAGCCTGAGTCGCCAGAAGCGCAATAATCGGCAACTCATCAATCAAGCGTGGGATAATCTCACCGCCAATCTCCGTACCCTTAAGCTCAGAAGTCTCAACGGTGATGGTTGCAGACTTGGCTACTGGATCGACATCTGACAGCGTCATCCGTCCTCCCATAGCCTCTATCACTTCTAGAATACCTGTACGAGTTTCATTGATGCCGACATTTTCTAAAATAATCTTAGAGTCCGGCACAATCAATCCAGCTACCAGCCAGAAGGCCGCACTGGAAATGTCACCTGGAACCGTCACTTCCTGAGCAGTGAATTCCTGACCGCCCTGAATGCGAATTTCCTTGCCCTTGACCTCAATTTGCCCGCAAAACTGGGCAATCATATCTTCTGTATGATTACGGGTGATTTCCTTTTCTATAATAATCGACTCTCCCTGAGCCTGCAGGGCAGCAAAAATCAAGGCCGACTTAACCTGAGCAGAAGCCACTGGCAGCTGATAATGAATAGGCTGCAGCTCCTTGCTCCCCTTCATCTTGAGCGGTGGTAAATCACGCTCAGTCCTACCAGCAATCTCTACTCCCATCTGCCGCAGAGGAATGGTTACCCGATCCATAGGCCGCTTGGATAGACTGTCGTCACCAAACATCTCTGCTTCGAAGTCCTGACCAGCCAAAACACCAGAAATCAAACGGATAGATGTTCCAGAATTCCCCATATCCAGCTTATTTTTCGGTGCTTGCAGACCTTCAAATCCTACACCATGAATCTTGACTAGATTTCCATCGTCCTCAATCTGCACGCCTAAGTCACGAAAAACCTGCATGGTAGACAGCACATCTTCTCCTCGCAGAATGTCGCGAACAGTAGTGACCCCCTTGGCCAAACTGCCAAAAATAATGGAACGGTGGCTGATGGATTTGTCTCCCGGTACGCGGATATGCCCTTTCAGACCTCTTACATTGGTTGATAATTTCATAGATGACCTCGTACTTTCCTTTGTTGCTTCTTATTTTATCATAAAAAGACCAGAAATTCTTAAAATTTCTGGAATCCTAGCCGAAGCAAAAAGAATCCGGATATTCAGCCCAGATTCTTCTTTTTTTATTAGCTTACTTAAGCAAATCCTGCACTGGATCAAAGATAATACGCTCAATGTCCGCCAGATAGATGGACAGTTGCTGCTGCTTATTGAAAAATTCAGAAAGAACAGCATTGCCCTGAATCTTCTCACCAAAGGAAGTCATCTTGTCCTGTACCTCCTGAGTCGGTACCTGACCAGTCTGAGCCAGCTGTTGCAACTCCTGCTGGAAAGCCAGATAATCTGTAAAAATAGCCTTCGCTTCGCTATCAGCATCTACTGCTTTCTTACTTTCTGCGACAGCCTTGTACTCAGGCAATTCACGCAGATTTCTGCTCAGTTCATTGGCTAAATCATAAATATTTCGACATAGAGTTCTCCAATCTATATTAGTCTTCGGACACTAGGTAATCCGTATTTTCTCTTACTATTTTAGCAGATTTTTCCAAATCTTGGTGATTTTTAAAGGTGATTTGCAGAATACCGTTAATATCTTCACGGTTTTCCTCGTTGATCCGAATATTGACAACTGAAATTCCGCGCAGGAGCTCCAAAATACCCAAAATCGCATCTTCTTCGTCGGGCACCTCAATAAAGAGGTCGTAAAAGCTATCTACACCGGCACGCTTATGAATTTCCATCTGCTTGCGGCTTTGCCGTCCCTCGGTCGAAAAATTCCCAGATAGCTGTCTCGTCCTTGGCCTCAATCGCTGCGGCCACCTTGTCTAACTGATCTTTAAAATCTTCCAGCCGCTCCAAGATAGCTTGAGGATTTGTCAAGAGAATAGAGGTCCACATTCCTGGCTCGCTCTCCGCAATCCGCGTCATATCTCGAAAACCACCGGCCGCAAAAGATTGGGTCAGCTCGTGCTCTTGGCTATAAGCTGCCGCTTGCTCCATCAGGCTGGAGGCTAGGATATGCGGAAAAATGGCTGATTTGACTGGTCACTCGGTCGTGCTCGGCTGCGTCCACCCGGATAAAGCGGGCATAAAGACCACTTAGCAAGTCTTTCATTTCCTCAAGCGTACCAGGCTTGGTCAGGCTAGAGGGGGTGAAGATATAATAGGCATTTTCAAAGAGAGTAACATGGGCCGCCTTGGCTCCGGTCTTGTGACTTCCGGCCATAGGATGAGCTCCGACAAAGCGGACGGGCTTATCCTGCAGATACTTTTCTGCTGCTGCCACAATCTCAGCCTTGGTCGATCCAGCATCTGAGATGATAACATTTTTCCTTCAAGTTCAGCTCTGCTAGATTCTTGATAAATGCTATGGTCTGCTTGATGGGCACAGCCAGAATAATCACATCAGCCAATGGAGCAAAGGCCGCAAAATCATCCGTTACCCGGTCTACCATTCCCCGCTCCAGGGCAACTCTGCGCGATTCTTCACTTCGATTATAACCAAGAATCTCTATCTCAGGATGATCTCGCCTGATGCCCAGAGCCAAAGAAGCTCCAATCAGTCCCAGGCCTGCGATATAGACTGTTTTTCTCTCCATGCCCACTCCTTTCTTCTAAAAGTTCTTGACAAATTCCCGATGGCGGGCTACCGCATCCTTTAGTTCTTCCAGATTGTCCGAAGAGAACTTCTCCAGAACTTCGGTGGCTAAAACTGTTGCCACCACGCTTTCCATGACAACACCCGCCGCTGGCAAAGCCGTCGGATCGCTCCGCTCCACTGTCGCCTTATAAGGCTCGTGGGTCTCAATATCCACACTCATCAGTGGCTTATAAAGGGTTGGAATGGGCTTCATAACACCGCGCACTATGATTGGCTGACCATTGGTCATCCCCCCCTCAAAGCCGCCTAGATTATTAGTCCTGCGAGTGAAGCCATCTTCCTCAGACCAGAGGATTTCATCCATGACTTGACTGCCCTTGAGACGGCCGGCTTCAAAGCCCACGCCAAACTCGACTCCCTTGAAAGCATTGATGGACACGACTCCTTGAGCAATCTTGGCATCCAGCTTCTTGTCCCATTGGACATAGGAGCCCAGACCGACCGGCACACCGCCAACAACAGTCTCAATGACACCACCGATGGTATCCCCGTCTTTCTTAATTTTATCAATGTAGGCCTTGATTTCTTCTTCGCGCTCGGGATTGACAATGGAAACCTCTGACTGGGCAGTTTTTTCCTTGATTTCTGCTACAGTCAGGTCGTCCGGTACATTAATATCAATGCCGCCGAAGGTTACGATATGGCTGGCTACCTCTACACCGATTTCTTCCAGCAAACGCTTGGCTACTGCTCCGACTGCCACACGCATGGTCGTTTCGCGAGCAGAAGAACGCTCCAGAGAATTTCGCAAATCGTCAAAGCGGTATTTCATACCACCAACCAAGTCCGCATGGCCAGGGCGTGGTTTGGTAATCTTGCGCAGCCCTTTTTTTCTTTTCATCCACATCCGCCGCACTCATAATCTCTAGCCACTTTTGATGATCCAGATTCGTGACATTGAGGGTAATCGGACCACCCATGGTCAAGCCATGACGAACCCCAGACGTAATCTCGATTTGATCGCTTTCAATCTTCATGCGGGCACCACGACCGTACCCACCCTGACGGCGCTTGAGCTCAGCATTGATATAATCAGCGGTCAGAGGAAGACCAGCCGGCACTCCCTCAATAATAGCGGTCAAGCGTGGTCCGTGGGATTCTCCTGCTGTTAAGTATCTCATACATTTTCTCCTATTTCTGGGATGGAAAGAACTGGACATCCTGTCTATTTTTATCCAAACTGTCCAATCGTCTTAAACTCCATCTGGCACTTATTTCTTCAGAAATTCTTTCATCTCTTCCAGCGGAATCTGGTGAATACTAGCCGAACCCAACTCAGGCACCAGTACTAGCTTGATAGAGTTGCCTCTAGCCTTCTTATCATGGGTCAGTGCCTGATAGAGAGCATTCTCATTCCATGGCTGGTAATCCACCGGCAAGCCAATCTTCTGACACATGCGGATAATGTCTTCTGTAATCCCAGCTGGCATGAGGCCTTTCTTTTTCAGCGACGCGGGAAACCTGTGCCATGCCAATCGCCACAGCTTCACCGTGCATGACTTTTTCCGTAGCCTGCTGTCGCTTCAATAGCGTGCCCAATAGTATGGCCGAAATTCAGATAGAGGCGGACGCCATTATCCAGCTCGTCCTCAACCACAATCTTACGCTTGACATCACAGGAATGGTAAATGATGCTCTCTGCATGCTCCAAAATAGACTCTGGACTGCCATCCATTTCTGACAGCTCTTCCCAGAGTTCCTTATCCTCAATCAAGCCGTACTTGACCACCTCGCCCATGCCTTCAATCAGTTCCCGCTGACCCAAAGTATGCAAGACTTCTGGGTCAATCAGAACTCCGTCAGGCTGGGTAAAAGTGCCGACCATATTCTTAGCCCAAGGCGTATTGACACCTGTCTTACCACCGATAGAGGAGTCCACTTGAGCAGTCAGACTAGTCGGAACCTGCACGAAATGCACGCCCCGCATATAGGTCGAAGCAGCAAAGCCTGCCAAATCTCCGACAACTCCGCCACCCAAGGCCACGATACCATCGCTGCGGGTCAAACCAACCTTGACCAAAAACTCATAGACTTTGTTGACCGTCTTTAAGTTCTTGCTGGCCTCACCCTCCAAAAAGTCAAAGACAAAAGTCTCAAAGCCAGCCGCTTCCAAGCTCAGCTTGACCTTTTCCGCATAGAGTCGAGCCACTCGATTGTCCGTGACGATGACTACCTTCTGAGGCTGCCAAAGCTGACGCAGCCAACTTCCCAGCCTGAGATAAAGACCCCTTTTCGATGAGAATATCATAGGGATGATGCGGGAGATTCACATTCAGTTTCATAAGCGCCTCCATTCCGAGTCAATCAAAAAAATTATACTTGCTTCCTAGTATATCAAATTACGTCAAATATTTCAGTATCAGTAGCTATTTCTAGTCTGCTTATTAATACTCTCCTGTGTGTGTCTAGTAAAATGAGACATCTATATTCTTTTTTTATTAACTTTATAAATCTGTTCAACAATCTCAAAAATACTGTTTTGAGAGACTCACTCTGTTTAGTTTGGTGAAAACTTTCGTTTAGTATATCAGAGAAAACTAATCCTCCTCATATCCTTGGCGACACAACCGATCCAGCTCCTGTTGAAATTTCTTCCTTTCAACTTCTCTCTCATCTTCCAAGCGTCTTTCAAAGCGCTTCAGTTTGACTTCAAACTCCTCTTGTAGGTAAAACAGCTGATTAGAAATCGAATTAAAATGTCTACTTGATGTCCGACGATAGAAATAATAAACCCAGTCAGCCAAGTCTTCTGTATGCCTTTGCACATCCTTTCGCAAATCCTCACAGTCCCATTCAAACTCATTAAATTGCCTCGTTTTTTTAATATATGCGTTTTCTAACTCTTCAATATTCTTTTGGCGTAGAGTCACAGTTTATCCTCCAATGATTGGACTTGTTAAGTTCGGCTGGGGTACAGACTGCAAAGCACTCTCCGCTGCCTCGGCAGCCTTACCAGTAAAGCCACCTTTCAAATCCGCTACCAAGACCGTCGCCGCAAAAGACTTCATCTTCTCAGCGTGACCATTAAACCAATCCTGCAATTCAATCCCTTCCTGAGCAATGACTAGTTTCTTAGCCGCAATAACCGCTCGAATAGCTGTCCTTTCTTGCTCTTTCTTTAGTTCCTTCAAAGCATTCTCAACTGACAGCTTATCAATAGCTAAAGCTCCTCCTACCATTTCATCCTCCTATCATTTGATAAACCAAACAAAGCAGCCTGTTCCTTATCCAGAGCCACTATTTTACCAGACGCAGCTTCCAACACCTCAGCAATCTCAGATAATTTTCTTGCATAGCTAGCCGACTGCTCAAGTGTCCCAGTTTCCAAACCAGCATCCCAACAAGTCTCCAAGGTAAACTCGCTCAACAAAGTTTCCACTTCCGAACTTGATAAACTCTTTGCCATTTGGTATGCTGCCTCATGCACCTCAGATATATGGTTTTCCGCGCTTTCTTTAGCCTGTGCCAATTTCTGATCAACTTCTGACTGATACAGACTGCCTTGCAAGCGAGCATTATCAGCTACTGTGGCTACCAATTCTTCCCGCAGACTGATGAGCTTACTTCCTGAAACACTCCCCATTTTCTTGTGCAGTTCCATAATGGTCTTGTTATTCAATTTTACTTTATCAACTGGCTCAGGTTCAAAAGGACCATATTTCTCCAAATATTCTTTGACATAGACTTCTGGATCTGTACTGTCAAACCATGTCCCCCAATCCAATAAATTAGTTTCTTTCGCTTTTTGAGCCTTTACCTTAGCAATCTTTCTTACCTGCGCTTCGCTCATACCAGTAGCAAACATATTTTTCTTATAATACCAGTCAATATCCAAACGGTTCCCCTTCAAATGGAAAAACTCTGGAGCATGATCTCCCCAAGGAGAATTGATACCATGAGTACCTTCTGCTGTAAAAACCTTTCCATACACAATTTTTCCCCCTCCACCGTCTAAGGAGGTTAAATCTTTGCCAGAATCGCTATATGAGTGTGTATGACTATTAATATACTCTAGTTCACTCTTTGTAAATACGCCACTATTTAGAGCACCTATGCCACCCCAATCTACAAAAGTAGTTATTTGGGGAACCTTATATTTAGCCCCTATTTTTACCCCAGGGACACCAGACTGACTATAAGCAGAGAGATTGGTAATAGTTCCATTATGTTTAGCAACCTCTTCTGCTGCATTTTTATAGAACAACTCCATATCATTATACTGAGGAGACAAAGCTTCACGGGCTTTTATGGCATTTCTAGTTGATTCGTTTGGAACAAGAATTGGATCCGTCGGAGTAACCCAAACCGTCTCTAATCCAACTTGAGTTCCTAAATAAACCACACTAGTTTGTGTATAATCTAAATTTTTCCCCTCTGAATCCGAAGGCACGAAAGCAATACCTTGAGTTGTTTCGTTTTTTATTTCTATAATAGTATAATATTTTTCTATTTTTCATTAGTACCTATATAGAACACGGTATCTTCATTTTTGCTCAATTATTTCTTTTTCGTTTTGCCATAACTTGTTGAATTTCTTCATCTGTCA
>BNJU01000164.1_pt1 | contig 14415 bp, 21 predicted proteins | sample 8539281 | NCBI WGS metagenome assembly BNJU01 (sample SAMD00202456, study PRJDB9452) | human saliva metagenome | isolation source: human saliva | place: Japan
ATAGTTGCATGGAAAATGTGCTTATGCCCAGGTCTGAAAATGAGGGTGTTTTTGCGCTTGGGCATAAGCATACTTTGCAGGGGGCAGGTTGCGATCTGCCAAACTGCACGAGAATCCCGCTCAAAACGCGAGTTTGTTAGATCACGGCACCACCACGTACAGCACAGTTGCTAAAATGCAAAACTCATGGACACACCAACCCCCACAAGACCTCGAACGACTCATCACCGAAGAATGGCCTCTTTACCACTGGACCTTCAACGAGGAAAAGGAAACGTTCTTCACTGACACCGAAATCGTCTTCTGCCTCGAACACATCGGACCGCACCACTACCGCGAATCCTGCACCTTCTTTGACGGGTACGAATCCGGGCCGGACGGCGAGCCCGAGATATAGAGGGAGACATCAACAGTATTCGGCGGAAAATTATCAACGACTACAACAGTGCAACCACCTTCATGGGATACCCCATGGTGTGGACACACCTCAGCGTCGAGGTCGAGGAATAACCGGCACCGCCAACAACACCCCCAACACGCAACCCCTTTTCACCACGATGCAATCGTTTGCATCACACCAAAAAGGCTTGCGTTTGGTCCCACCAAAACTGGTAATGTATACAAAGCAAATCGTGATGTAGCACAGATTCACCCTGAAAAAGTGACCTGTACCTCACACTGCTTTTGTGTCATCCACTTACCAGCAGAAAGAGCAGAATTTTGACTACTGCAACTGCGCCCGAAAAGAAGGGCGGCATCCGCGTCGCCGTTCAGAAACTGGGCACATTCCTGTCGTCGATGATCATGCCCAACATCGGCGCGTTCATCGCTTGGGGCATCATCACAGCATTTTTCATTCCCTGAGGCTGGACTCTAACGAGACATCAGCACACTCTGTCAGCCCCATGGTCACCCATACCTCCTGCCAATCCTTATCGCCTACTCCGGGCGGTCGCCTCGTCTCACGATAGTTCGCGGTGGCGTTGTTGGTGCCATCGCCACGATGGGTGTCATCATAGGGCACCTCCTCCCCCGTGTTTATCGGCGAGGATGGCTCCGGCTCACCCATGTTCCTTGGTGCCATGATCTGCGGCCCCCTCGCAGCATGGGTGCATGAAAAAGCTTGACGGGCTGTGGGCGGGCAGGTCCGCCCCGCTTTCGAGATGCTGGTGGATAACTTCTCCGCCGGCATTTTTCGCAGCTTTGAGGGAGCCATCGCATCCATGTTCCTGCTCACCCCGGTCATGACGATGTTCATGACCATCGCAGGCTAACGCTGTTGAATTCCTGGTCAGTAACAACGTCCTGTTCCTGACTTCAGTTCTTATCGAACCGGCTAGGTCTGTTCCTCAACAACGCCATCAACCACGGCGTACTCACCCCGCTAGCCACCGACCAGGCAGTGGAAAGCCGGAAAATCGGTCCTCTACCTGCTGGAAATAACCCCGGACCTGGTCTTGGTGTTCTGCTGGCCTACACTTTCTTTGGTCGCGGCAGCTCAGGCCACCGCACCGGGCGCATCGATCATCCACTTCTTCGGTGGTATCCACGAAATCTACTTCCCGTACGTGCTGATGAAGCCCGCCCTCATCCTGGCTCCCGATCTGCGGCGGCATGACCGCCGTGCTTATTGAAACCATCAGCGGCGCTGGCCTGCGCTCCCCCGCAGCCCCCGGCTCCATCATCGCCATCCTCGGCGCAACAGCAGGCGACTCCTATGTTGGCGTGATCGCCGGTGTCACTGGCGCAGCCATTGTTTCCTTCCTTGTCGCCTCGGCCATTTTGAAGTTCTCCAAGCAAACCGACGATGACCTAGCCGCAGCCACCGCACGCATGGAGGAAATGAAGGGCAGAAGTCCTCCGTCAGGGCAGCCCTCACCGGCGAATCCGCTGAAACCCCGCTCATTTCCAAGATCGTTTTCGCCTGCGATGCCGGCATGGGTTCATCCGCCATGGGTGCCTCAGTGCTGCGCAACAAGGTCAAAAGACGCAGGCTACGGCAATGATGTGAGCGTGGTGAACTCCGCGATCAACAATCTCACCGACACCTACGATCTGCTGGTCTGCCATGAGGACCTGTTTGACCGCGCGAAGGCACCCACACCGTCTGCTGTACACGTGACCGTGGACAACTTCATGGCTTCCCCGCGCTACGACGAGATTGTGGACCTGATCCGCAGCCAGCGCGAAGCCACCGCAGCTACAGCGACCACCGAGGCGTCGACAAGCAGCGAGGGTGACGACGCCGCGCCTACCGCGAGACAAGTCGGAAAAGAAACCGCTGCTAGTGGCCGACAACATTGTGCTCGCGGGCACCGCAACCACCCGCTACGCCGCCATCACGAGGCCGGTGAACTGCTGGTCAAAGGTCGGCGCGGTTGACGAATCCTACATTGATGCCATGCACGAGCGCGAGCAGTCCGTGTCCACCTTTATGGGCAATGGCCTGGCCATTCCGCACGGCACCAATGAGTCGAAGGACGCCATCAAGGGGTCCGCCATTTCCTTCATTCGCTACGAGGAACCTGTGGATTGGGGCGGGCAGCCCACCTACTTTGTGGTTGGCATCGCTGGTGCCGATGGATCCCACCTGAAGGTGCTGTCCAAGATCGCCAAGATCTTCGGCCGCAACGAATCCGTTGAACAGTTGAAGAACGCAGCTACCAAAGAGAGATCCTGGAGATCTTCGGAAAGGTCACCGAATGAAAGCCCTCCATTTCGGCGCGGGAAACATCGGCCGCGGGTTCGTAGGGGTGATTCTGCACAACGCGGGCTACGAGCTTGTGTTCGCCGACGTTGCTGCCCCGCTCATTGACGCGCTCAACTCGAACGACTCCTACACCGTTCATGAGGTGGGTCAAGACCCCAAGGACATCACCATCACTGGTTTTTCCGGCGTGAACTCGGCAGAGGACAAGGACGCACTGCTCGCCCACATTGCCGACGCCGACGTGATCACCACCGCCGTCGGACCCACCGTATTGAAGATCATTGCCCCCACCATCGCGGAAGGTTTGCGCCAGCGCGCCGCCACCTCCGATGGCTCCAAGGGCAAGGTTGCGGTCATGGCCTGCGAAAATGCCATCAACGCCACCGACGGCCTTGCGGAGGCGATTCGCCAGGAGTTCCCCGAGTGGACGAGGTTGCCATTTTTGCCAACACGGCCGTGGACCGCATCGTTCCCGACCAGGCACCCGGCCAGGGCCTCGATGTCACCGTGGAGAACTACTTTGAATGGGCCGTCGAATCGACACCGTTCGGCGACAATGTTCCAGACATCCCTGGCGTGACCTGGGTCGATGACCTCGCTCCCTACATCACCCGCAAGCTGTTCACCGTGAACACCGGGCACGCCGCAACCGCCTACTTCGGCTACAACGCGGGCATCACCAAGATTGCCGACGCCCTGGCGGACCCCCAGGTGCGTGCACGTCGAGGCGGTCCTCGCAGAAACCAAGACGCTGGTCGTCGAAAAGTTCGGCTTCGCCCCTGAGGTGCAGCAGGCGTACATCGACAAAATCATCCAGCGTTTCCTCAACCCCTCGCTGCCGGACACGGTTCAGCGCGTCGGCCGCGCACCGTTGCGTAAAATCTCCCGCAACGAGCGCTTCATTGGCCCCGCCGCTGAGCTCGCCGAACGCGGGCACGACGCTTCTGCACTGGTGAACACCGTTGCTGCGGCGCTGCGTTTCGATGTCCCGGAGGACCCCGAATCCCGTGAACTCCAGGAAAAAGCTGGCTGCCGCACGCGGCTCGCGTGAGGCGACAGATGTGCTGGTCACAGAGCTCACTGGAATAGCGCCGGAGCACCCCCTGTTTGCATCATTATCAGAAGCATTTGCCTCCTAGACATCAGATGTTTCTTCTATCGTAACGTGCATTGTTACTGCCGCTTTGTCGCCGTATCAACAGCGATACTTTCGTTAGCAAAGCGCATAAACAATGCACGTTATGACACGTGGGTGTAAGCCTATTTAAATTACTAACAGATCAAGGTAGAGTCGAGTTTTATGTGTGGAATTGTTGGATATGTAGGGACTAACAACGTCCCAAATCGGGAGTACTTCGCACTAGACGTTGTACTTGAGGGACTTCGCCGTTTGGAATACCGCGGTTACGACTCTGCGGGCGTGGCCATGCTGGAAGGCGGAAAGATTAACTTCCGCAAGAAAGCGGGCAAAGTAGCTGGTCTGGACGAGGAAATCGCGCGCGATCCCCTTCCCGATTCGGTGGTAGGTATCGGGCACCGCTGGGCAACCCACGGCGCACCCACCGACGCCAACGCTCACCCGCACGTGGTTGACGGCGGAAAACTCGCGGTTGTCCACAACGGCATTATCGAAAACTTCGCCGAACTGAAAAACCGAACTCGCAGCGAAAGGCTACACTTTCGCCTCCGAAACCGACACCGAAGTTGCTGCCACCCTGCTGGGCGACATCATGAATGGTGAAGGCAATGGCGACCTCACCGAATCGATGCGGCTGACCTGCAACCGCCTGGAAGGTGCGTTCACCCTCCTGGCCCTGCACGTAGACTTCCCCGGACCGCATCGTCGCCGCACGCCGCAACTCACCCGCTGGTCATCGGCTTGGGCGAGGGCGAAAACTTCCTTGGTTCCGACGTATCCGGCTTTATCGACTACACCAAGAACGCTGTTGAGATGGCGAACGATCAGATCGTCACCATCACCGCCAACGACTACTCCATCATCGACTTCGACGGCAACGAAGCAACCGGCAAGCCCTTCAAGGTGGAATGGGATGCCGCAGCAGCCGAAAAAGGTGGCTTCAGCTCCTTCATGGAGAAGGAAATCCACGACCAGCCCGCAGCTGTACGTGACACCCTGATGGGCCGCTTCGACGAAAACGGCAAGCTCACCCTTGACGAGCTGCACATCGACGAGTCCATCCTCCGCAGCATCGACAAGATCATCGTCATCGCCTGCGGCACCGCCGCCTATGCCGGCCTGGTCGCCCGCTACGCCATCGAACACTGGTGCCGCATCCCCACCGAAGTGGAACTCGCCCACGAATTCCGCTATCGCGATCCCATCGTGAACGAGAAGACACTGGTGGTGGCGCTATCCCAGTCCGGCGAAACCATGGACACCCTCATGGCCGTGCGCCACGCCCGGGAACAAAGGGTGCCAAGGTGATTGCCATCTGTAACACCCACGGCTCCTCCATCCCCCGCGAATCCGACGCCTCCCTGTACACCCACGCAGGCCCGGAAATCGCCGTGGCATCCACCAAGGCATTCTTGGCGCAGATCGCGCCGTATACCTCCTCGGCCTGTACCTTTGCACAACTTCGCGGCAACATGTTCGCCGACGAAGTCAATGCAACCCTTGAGGAACTTCGGAAGATTCCCGACAAGATCCAAAAGGTCATTGACAACGAAGAACAAGTCAAGCAGCTCGGCCGCGACATGCAGGAAGCCAGCTCTGTGCTGTTCCTCGGCCGTCACGTCGGCTACCCGGTGGCCTTGGAAGGCGCACTGAAACTCAAGGAAATCGCCTACCTGCACGCCGAAGGCTTCGCTGCAGGTGAGCTCAAGCACGGCCCCATCGCCTCTGGTTGAGGAAGGCCAGCCGGTGTTCATCATCGTGCCCTCCCCAGCTGGTCGGGAATCCCTGCACTCAAGGTTGTATCCAACATCCAGGAAGTCCGCGCCCGCGGCGCCATCACCATTGTGATCGCCGAGGAAGGCGACGAGGCTGTGACGCAGTTTGCCAACCACGTCATCCGCGTCCCGCAGTCCCCGACGCTCATGCAGCCCCTGTTAGCCACGGTACCACTACAGCTGTTTGCGGCAACCGTCGCTGAATGCAAAGGTTACTGACGTCGACCAGCCCCGCAACCTGGCCAAGTCCGTGACCGTGGAATAGTTACCGCAACTATTCCAGCAAAAACCGCTCCAGGTGCACAATTACCTGGGGCGGTTTCCTACTCCCTGATGACTATGCGCACCAACAACTCATCTCTGTCCATCACATCCAAAAACTCCATGTTGAGCGTCTGCTCTGTTAACTCCATGCTGAGCATCGGTTCCGTCAACTCCTTTATGAGCATTGGATCCATCGGATCGGCGTTCTCTATCGGGTCGATCGGCTCCTTCTCATCCGTAGCCTGCGTCCTCAGCAGCTTCAGCGCCCTGTCTGTCATGTCCTATCGGGCGTGGAGGAAGGTGTCGAGGGTGGGTACCAAGGAAGACTAATTCAGGAAAAAGAGTTTTTCTCACCAGGATCACAAATCAGGGTAATAATGCAGTGATATTAACACCACGACACTACTCGCAATCTTTGTGATTACCGTCGGAAATAGACTTACATACTTTAAGGCCCTGCATTGTTGTGCTATTCAGAATTTATGAAAGAATAACAACTTCCGCACCACATTAATAACCTTTATGTTTTCTCTTTCGGTACCCTGCACTCGGTATACAAGATACGCCATGTGTCTTCATATTAGCGAGTGGCTCGTTCCACCACATACCGAATTTGGTCGATGCCATGGTTAAACCGTATCTGCCCATCCTCCAACCGTCTCTGACAAGACTGTTTTTATTACGGTGTGTCACAGCCTAACCCCACATAGCCTTCATCAGCAGTTACATGCTCTGTATCCAGGACGTCTAGCATCACGGTGTCGCGAAGCGTCGCGAGATCGTGCACACTACCAACATAGGGCTTGGAGATGAACACAATGTTGCCGCTTTGATCGGTGATGACCTGTAAGTTATGCCCGGTGGTTTTATGTTTGCCGTTGTAGAGTTCTGACTTATTCGCCCATAAATAGCACGGCACGAGGTGCCATCGATGACGCCGTAGAGACGAAGGTCAGTTCTGCTGGTTCCGGTGGTTCTGCCGGTGCTTTGGTCGAGGGTGTCAATGAGGTGCGCTATGGTCTCGTGTGGGTGCGCTAGTACCGGCTGTGAGAAGTCCGTATTGTGTTTTGTTTTTCTGCATAAATTAATGATGCATGATGCGGGCTTTTCTTCATGGCTTCATCAGGGGATGTGTCACACGAACTCGGTTGGGGCGTTTTCCCAACAACTGAATAACCCCCATAAGTTGAAATAGTCCAATATTCGGAGCATCAAACTTAGATCGACAGAAAAATGTACGCTGCACTGAATGGTTCATTAGCATCTCTTCTCGTTACAGCTAGCTTAAATAATAAAGTTACTAAGTATGTGAAATAATGTAGCTAAAATAATTCTTTCCCAAATTAGCGCCAAAATCCAATCTCGACCTAGGTTTGATGGTTGCTCCAATACTACCACTATGTTCCGCCTGCGGCCTTTCCATAAGCAGAAACTTCATCGACAAACTGCTTGCCTTCATCACAATAAACTCTACTGCGCATATATCTACAATACCAAGATATAAATCCTCAGCTTGCACTAGAGGTCCAATTCAATCCTGACATTAACCTCGCTAAGAACCGGAATCTCAGCCTCGCCCTGCTTATTTACTAACTCGATTTCCCCCTTGTCCTGGTGATATATATATCGTTGAAATATTTTGCCATGGAATTTCTAAAATAAATCTTCTTCCATGCCGAACTACAATACCGCTCTTAGTAACATCATGTGCGTTATATTTCATTGAATTATAAAAACCGACTAACAACAGGGTAGCATACAAGCTAATGCCAAAAAGATATCGCCAAAAATCGCTACGGAGAGCAAAATGAACAACGACCATTTCGACTAATAACTAAGCCAAGAATAAAGAAAATTACAGTACGAAGATTCTTGTGTCCGGGTAACTATAGAGCTTCAGCCTTGGAATCGGAGAGGTCGGAATATTTGTAAGACCGAGCAAACGAATATATTTCAGAAAACCGGCATAGCCAGAGGCTTCTAGCACTGAAAATCTTTTGCAGCATTAGTTAACGCAATCGGCACGATCGAGGCTTTTTCCATTCCACAATCATTCGGCAAACAAGAGTATCAAAGCATATCACAAAACAAAGGAAGTAGCAACCATTGGCCAACTGGAACCGAAAATATATTCACAGAAAGAAAAATAGTAATTTCCGAGGTAATCCCCATAAAAAGTAGTGCTCTAAATATGTATTTAATCACCATTTTTTCCTCGCTAATCTTGGGCATAATTCGCTCAATTCATCCGCCGATATTTACAGCTTTATGCACTCAATTTCCTTTACCACGAATATCAGAGCTTTCGCCTACTGTCAATGCTCGCGTACAATGATTACGGAGAAACTACTATCTTTTAAGCCCTCATTGTAATCATCATAAATCTTTTACGATATGCATCTCTTTTTCTCAGCAGCATATCCTTTAATAAAACATTTTTCCATGTCGCTTTCACGAAACTTAATTGCGCCCGTATAAACTCGGTTTCTACCAAAAACCGTCGTAAATAAATACCGAGACAGGATCTACACCATTGAGGTCAGTTACAAAACATTAACGTCGATTTCCGACCTGTTGATCGATGGAGTTTGCCTCCTGGATATCGATGCCTGTAACTGGTTGGCTCAGTTCGGTAATATCTCCCCTCCCTTTCCTTATATGCTAGAAAAATTGACGCTTTCAAGTATACTTCAAGCACTTTTTTGAAGTGCTTGATGCATGTTTTAAAAGCTACCTATTCTTCTTCTGCAACGCACCACGGCCAGAAAAACCGGGGTAGGGTGCGGGGGTATTTTTCATTAATTATCACTACGGTTTATGCTTTTGCCAACAAGAATAAGTACGATAGCTTATTTTCTATATCGACCTTGACCAGCACTTTAACGCTATCGGTTTTAGACGCAAGGAAGCACTGAGCACGATTGTTCCTGACGAACTCCGCCAATAGCAAAAAGCGAAGCTGATTTCTTCTATGTTGGGGTTTTTGTCAAAGAATTGAACATACCACAGGGTCCTATGGGGCCTAGCTCTATATCTGACGCCTGTTATCAAGGCCGTAGAACTTGCGCAGACGTTGATATAGCTGCATTATTATGCTCTAGTTGGGTAACCCTGGCGAGAAAACTCAACAAAAGCCGCAGCGCCCAAAAGCGCTGCGGCTTCTTCCTAAGGAGACTACCTCGTTACCCCAGCTCCAGCTGAATAGCGGAAGCTCCCTAGCTCGCTAGTAATCTCATCAACAAGCGCTTTCGGGGACTTCCCCGTCAACGCGGAGGATCAGGATGGCACCTGTGCCTTCGGTGTCTTGGGAAAGGCTGCGGCAATGATGTTGATGCCTGCGGCACCGGAGCTTGGTTCCCACTTTGCCGAGGCGCCGGGGCGTCTTCGTAGTGGAGGAAGAGGTTGCGGCCTTCGGCACGCATGTCCACACCACGACCGTTGATGCGCACAATCTTGTCTACGCGTTCCAGACCGGTGAGTGCACCGACCACGGATGCGACGGTGCCGTTGGCGGCAATGGCTTTGACTTCCAACACGGAGCGGTGCGACACGGATTCAGGCGCGGTGGAGACTTTCAGCTCCACGTCGCGTTCCTCGGCGATGCGGGGCGCGTTCACAAAGGTGACCGGCTCGTCAATGATCGCGGAGAACACGCCACGCATGGCGGAGAGTCCCAGGATGTCCACGGCTTCGGTGGATAGTTCGCCGCGTGCCTCCACTTCGAGGGTCACGGGTGCCGCCGAGCCGGTGGCCCTGCCACCAGGCCAAGTTTGCGGGCGAGTTCGAGCCAGAGTGCCACTTCTTCGTCGACGCGGCCGCCGGAAACGTTGACGGCATCGGGGACGAATTCACCGGCAAGGGCTTTGAGCACGGAGTCCGCGACGTCGGTACCCGCGCGGTCCTGGGCCTCAACGGTGGAGGCGCCAAGGTGCGGGGTGACTACCACCTCGGGTCGTGCGAACAGCGGGGAGTCGGTGCAGGGTTCGGAAGCGTAGACGTCGAAACCCGCACCACGGATGTGACCAGGTCGATGGCATCGGCCAGAAACTGTTCGTCCACCAGTCCGCCGCGGGCGGCGTTGATGATGATCTGCCCTTTCTTTGCCTTGGCCAGCATGTCCGCGTCAAACATGCCTGCGGTTTCTTTGGTTTTGGGCGGGTGGATGGTCACAAAGTCGGCGCGGGACATGAGTTCGTCGAGCGTCACGAGTTCCACCCCGAGCTGTGCCGCGCGGGCCGGGTTGGCGTAGGGGTCGTAGGCGATGATGGTGGTTTCGAAGGCCGCGAGCGCTGCGCGAACAGCTGGCCGATGTGGCCGAACCCAACAATGCCGATGGTCTTGCCGAAGATTTCCACGCCACTGAAGGAGGATCGTTTCCATTCGCCGTCGCGGAGGGTTTTGTCCGCAGCGAGGTTGCCGGGCAGTGGAGAAGAAGAAATGGCGTGTTCGCAGGCGGAGTGGATGTTGGAGGTGGGTGCGTTGGCCACCATGACTCCGCGTTCGGTGGCGGCGTCAATGTCAACGTTGTCGAGCCGAGCGCGCCTGCGCAGCCAACGATCTTCAGTTTTCGGTGCTGCCGCGAGCACTTCGGCGTCAACGGTGGTGGCGGATCGTACGAGAGGAGGGCATCTCGCCCTCTCCGATGGCGGCGGAGTTCGAGGGCGGTTTGGACCGTCTGCAGCGCACCTCCACATCATCTCCGAGCGCGTCCACTGTGGACTGCGCGAGCTTATCTGCAATGAGGGACAACCGGGCGGTCATTCTGGCTCACGTGCGTATCTCCTGGAAAATGAGGAATGTCCACCTTGGGTCGGCACGACCGCGTCGACAAACCAAGGCAGGTCCACGCCGGCTCATTGGCGTGCGACTGCTCGTTCAGTTTAGACCGTTACCGCCGTCCACGTGAGTATCTATTCTCTTTTATTGGTATGAGGACAAAACCACGGTTGTGGGGCCACGATCCATCACTGCTTTGGGCTCAAACATACGGGTTTGTCTTCATCAACAAAGTTCTTCCACGCCACAAATATGCGCGGGTCCAGCCCGTTACGGATGGCGTTCAGGTTTCCATCTTCTCCCGGTGCGTGCCATTGCCATCGATGTGAACAACAAAAGCCGAGTTCAGGGTGGTTGATATTCAGCTGTTGCGGTTTTGAATCGCCTCACCTGGAACTGGTGAGGATCAGCACTTTTTGGGGCAGGTTTTCTCTCGTGTCAGTCCCTGCAAGCCAGTCGGTGGTTTTCATTAACCTCGGCGGCACGTGGTGTTCCACCCGCGAGGTGGTTTCTCATTCAGGCCGAGTTTCCTCCGGGTCAAGTGCCAAACCAACATTGGGCGGTTCAAAAGTTCACGTGCTTTTGGCCTGTTCAGGAAGGATCCGCGCCCCGGCCGCAGATCAATCACCGCGTAGCCGCCGGCCTGGGTGATGGCGTCAATGATGGGGCGGATGGCCGCAGGATCGGTTTTCGGAGGAATAGTCGCCGTCTTCGCCTGGTCGGTGCGCCACGGTCGCAATGATCTCAAACGCGGGCACTACGGGCTGCTCACTGAACAGCGCGTAGTCACTGGCAAGTTCTGCATATTCTGCGCTTCGCCGGGCTTCTCCCCATCACCCCAAGTCCGGGGCTGATGGGGTTGCCGTAGAGGGCGATCATGCGATTGTTGGGCTAGGGTAAGTAGTGTTGGTGAAGGACAACACGCCGTCAGTGTACTCAGCACTGCCAGCGGACTGCCGCAGCGCAATGACGATGTCCACGCTCTGGCCTTCTTCACGAGCTCCCGGGCTGGTTCGCGGGTCCGGCGCGTCAAAGGTAGACGACCCGCCCGGCACCGTGGGCGCAGGCTGTCGCCACAGCCGAAATCGAGGAATCGCGTCGCCACCCACAGCAGGCGGTTCTCCCGCGCCTTGGCGTCTCTTTCGGCAGCTCACCCACCTGATTCGATTCAGTCGCGCCCAACGGCGGCTCCCAGCTGGAGAATCAAGTCAGCAGGTTGCATCGGCATTCAGGTCAGCAGCACCCGCCACCGCCTCATCCAATGGTGTGCCACCGGCTTCAGTCCGCCATACCTGCCCTTGCTCGTAGGCTGCTTCCATCCCGAGTGGGGGTCACGCACCACGCAGTGACGCCATCAGGGCGTCGATACGCGCGCGTTCTGCACCACACTGTGGATGCGCCGAGGCCGCCGCACCTCATCGGTGATCTGCCGGGCGTTGGTGCCGGTATCCATCAGCACTGGCGCACCCACCGTCACGCCTATCGACGCCCCGCGCAACTGTGCCGCCCTGCTCATGTCCGTGACGATGACAGTGTCCGAATGGTCGAAAAACTGCTGAGACGCACCGATGCCGGAATAGTCGACATCCTCAATGACCTGAGGTTTCTGCGGCTCACTTCTCGACGCCCCGAGGCACTACTAGTCTGCTGGGAGCCAGAATCCGAGCCGTTACCGGCAGGTGCCCCGACTTCCGAGGAGCTGCTGCTGCGGCCCTGCTGAAAATGGCCATCAGTGCACGGTTTATTCATTGCTGCCCTTGTGTCGACTGGGAAGGTCAGACGATGGCCAGAGGAAAGCGTTTGGCCTTCCTCGCCACCATGCCGATCAGATTCGACCACGTCACGGGTGGCCTGTTTGCCCGTGGCGTACTCCACCATGTCAATGAGCCGCTGGCGACGATCCGCAAAGAACTCCTCGGCCTGCGCCTTGTGCAGTAGTTCGGGGTTCAGGAAGTGACCAGCCAGCACGGCATCGAACTCGAATCCTCATCAAGATTTCGCCTGAACGCGCGGTAAGTAGCGCGCGCGCTGAGAGGTTTTCAATGGGGTGTTCCGTGCGCCCTGCCTCATCGGTGTGGTTAAGCACGCTGTCCACCAGCACGGGTTCCACGTCGTGGTCCACACCATTGTGCGGGAAAAATACGGCTAAAGCGTGTGCCCCAGTTCCGCGAGTTGGCACCGGTGAACGGTTGGGCTGTGCGCCAGTCCTTCGCGCCGCGCGCCATGATCAGGGCATAGATTCCCTGTAGCGCGAGATCTGGGGCCACGCTGAGCAGCCGATTCCTACAGCGCGCATCTGTGACGGTGGCCGGTTCTCGCGCTGGTGTCCCCAGAAGACTGTTCGGTGTCACGGATCCACGGGGTGACCTCATCAATGTCACGCGCGGCGCGAATACCCAGCGGCGGCGGAGCCAACGGTTCGCCGAAGATGCCACCAAGACCACGGTAGAGCGATCCCACGCCTCGGAATGGGTGTCGTCTTCTCCGAGCTCACGGACCCTGCAGGAAACAGAGGATCACAGTAAGCGGCACCAGCTGGGTGGGGTACGGGACCAGGCTGGGTCAACAATGCAACGCTGCCGGAGAACTCTGCAGTTTCCACAAATGCGCCACGGATAGCGGCGGATGCGGCGCGGTAGGTCGGCAGGTTAAGGCGCAAAATGTCTTCCGCGCTGGCCGGAGCGATGCCCCTCGCGCGGTGACAGCGCCACGGCGGTGAGAATTCGTGCGCCCCATGCTATCCAGGGCGGGGTACTGCCGCAGGGTTGCTTCAGTGTCGGCCCGATCGTCGTGAGCTTAAAGTCAGGATCTTCGTTGGCAAAACTGCGGTGAGCAGGTCAAACGATCATCTGCAGGCCCGCAGAGTTGGCTTGAGCAAGATGGACCCCACACGCCTTGCGCGGTTTCACGGTCAACCGGATCATGGGTACGAGTAACGAATCAGGGGTTTCGCCACAGCTGTTATGGAAGTGTTTGGCGCGATCACGCGCGCGCCGCCGCGAACGCAGTTGCCGCCTCCCAGCCGGGTCAGGTCCCTCGGCGAGTCAGAGTCATGTCAGTACCTTCATCGGAGAGCAGCGCGGACACGGGGATCACGCCCGCCGCGAGGGCTGTTTCCCGGTCGGTCACACCACCGGGAATGTCGGGACCGAAGTGCGATTTCACCACGCCTTTTTCGTTGACGGAGAACACTGCCTCCAGCGGGAGGATGTCGGCGCTGAGCGCCTTGTTCACGTCCACATAGAACTTGCGTCAGATCTGTTGTTGCTGCAGTCCACGGTCCACAATGCCGTCGCCCCTGCAAGCTGTGGTAGAGGGTGGTCAGGCGTTGTTGCCCGTCAGGAGCAGCATTCCCGGTTGTTGCCCGTGTTGGGCGCGCCTTCGAGCGGGCGGGGCCGGAACCGCATTTTCTCGTTGCGAGTGTCCAGTGCCATGAGGCAGCCCATGGGGTAACCACGCAGTACCGTCACGATGAGTGCCCGTATTCGGTCGACGTCCCAGCTGTAATCCCGCTGAAAATCTGGAAGTTGAAGATCTTCGGTCAATTCTGCGAAAAGGTCAATCAAGTCGTAACTTAGCGTGCTGAAACCCGCGAACCTGACTCCTCACTCACCAACTCTTTAGTGGTTTATCTCCTCATGTTCCGCGTGTGCGAACTTTCCAGCCTGAATGGTGGGTGCTTGATGCCATGGTCGGCGGGTGCGGCAGTCGCGGCGTCGAGAAGCGAACATTCGGCAAGTTCGGCAGGTTTT
>BNJU01002021.1_pt1 | contig 14411 bp, 13 predicted proteins | sample 8539281 | NCBI WGS metagenome assembly BNJU01 (sample SAMD00202456, study PRJDB9452) | human saliva metagenome | isolation source: human saliva | place: Japan
AGTTACGTATTGCTAAGTTTTGCTTAACAGAGCTTTCTTTTAAATAAAGTATTATACCAAACACAACTATTATCACATTTATATTTATAAAAATTCTTAGTATATTTTCTCCTGATTTTCAGTAGTCTTAAAATTGTCAAGCACTGCTTCTTTGGTGAGACATTTGTATAATATAGTCTTTTTACCTGATTCATTAAAAATATTTTTACATCATTATATACAGATTTTTCATCAACCTTCCCTTTTTATAGTTAATTTCCAAATTACATTTTGGCAACAATTTCATCATCATTAAGGTCTTTAATTCATTAATCTTTTCACTGCCTACGATTACATATCCTGCTAGAACCATATCCTCGAAATTAGAATCGCAGGGTTCAATTCTTTAACAATAAGCGATTTATTTAAAACATCAAAATATACCCTGTCACCCTCCTTTGCCTTAAACTTAACAGCGAGCCCTGTATACTTAAAATACAAGTTCCTTCAAGTCTTTATCTGACACCCTGAGTGATAATCTGCTTTTCTTCTTTGCCTATATTATTTTTGATTGGCAGAAACCTCTCTGTAGAAACTTCTACCTCTTTGCTTAATTCTCTTATATAAGAGCTAAGCTTAGGACTTGTTATAGTTCTACCATGTGTCCATTACACTTATGGTAAGATCATTACTTCCTGAGCCGGCTTTATATAATTCTTCTGATAGTGATGTAATGAATAGAAGAAGTGCCAAAAGTACTAAAAAGCAAATGACAAGAAGAAAGATTATCATAATATTTTATTATTTTTCTGTCAAACAATTTATAATATAAAGAATAACATTTACTAAGCTTCATATAATTCTCCGTCAAGCATTTTTATCTGTCTGTCTGATAGCCTCTGATATATAAGCAATCATATTGTAGATATTATAATGCTTATACTAAATTTATTAACCAGTTCCTAAATAAGCGTAAAATATTATCACTGTTAGAACTGTCAAGAGCACCCGTTGGCTCATCTGCTATGAGTACTTAGGGTTATTTTATCAAAAGCTCTGGCTATTGCAGTCCTTTGTTTTTCTCCTCCTGAAAGCTGAGAAGGGTATAGATTCTCCTTTTCCCTTAAGACACAATAATTCTATAAGTTCTGCTATTTTTGCTTTCAAAATTCTCTTTTTCTCGCTACTAAATATGCTAGGGGGCTCTATATTTTCTATAAAGCGATAATTCTTCCACAAGGCGGGTGATTCTGAAAAACTATCCCTATGTTTTCATTCCTAAATATATCAAGTTCTTCATTCTTAGAGCATACAAATCAGTATCTCTATAAGTACCTTCCCTTATCAGGCTTGTCTATTCCTCCTATTACTCCAAGCAGAGTACTCTTTCCACAACCACTCGGTCCAATAATAGAAAGTGTCTCACCAGTATTTATTTCTAAATTGATATTCTTTAATATCTATTGAATGCTTTCCATTTTAATGCTCTTTGCAATATTTTTACCTTTCCTATACCGTCTCCTTTTCTAAACTCAAGTTATTTGTATCATTTTTGAATGTCTTCTAATAATTATTGTGACTATGCTATGTATTATACTACAATAAAATACAGGCAATGAATACAGTAAAAAGTATGTCCATATATCTGCTTTACTATCTACAGATATCATTGCATTTACAACTGAAATAGAATAGTCGCCATTAAAAATAATATCCTTGCTTTAAGTCTTTCATTTTGCACATTTTCTCTTATACTTTTATTCCAAGAAATATTGCTGACAATACCGCTGACTGAATAAGCATTGATAAATCTATCGAGTAAAACACAGACTTCAAAAGGAGAATATCCCCAGCTGAGAATTCTTAATAAAAATCCCGGCTAAATATGCTAAAATAATTGATATTTCTATTACCATCTTTATACCTCTCAAGCTCTAAGCTTTATATTAGCTAAAGTATTCTCAAAAATCACTTAAATTCTCAATTATCATAACGCTTAAAAACTCAAGCTCTTTGATCTGCACCTTCAGTTTTCTTCATACTGATTAGATAGTATGGCAAGCATATATTGATGTTTCTAGCCGGTCTGCTTCGGCAAAATGCTGCCTCAAGCCTTTTAGTACCATCTTGTTCTGCCTGCTTTTATACATTTCGATGCATATATACAATACTACAGAAATTAAATACGGCGATGTCATCAAATACATATAATCCTTCAAGCATCGATGCATTCCTTTGTACATAAGCGACCAGAGTTGCAAAAACTCCAAATTCAACACCCCAAAATACCAAGACTTGTTTCACAGTATCTTTTTTATCTGTCAAACTGAATAAAGCAGACATACTGCATTTGTGACAAAAGTTACCAGGTTATAAATCCATACAAAGCTCATAAATGGTAGTACTTGAAACATATATATACCAGGAAAAGATAACATGACAATCTTGCCTGAATCGCAAGAGCATCCAATCAAAGTAACAATGAATAAACATCTCCTGATTGATATTTCTTTCTTAGATATTTCAAAAAGCGTATGAATCTAATATCTTTTTGAAATCACATAATACATTGCCGTTAGTACAACAGGCAGAGACGTAAATTGCAAATACAGACATATTAGCCTGAAGTATACCACGCACTAATATATAACTATAGAAATAAAGTGTAAGTAAAATAACTATTTCTCCAATAAATTTTCGTCTTTCAGATATCCATTGCCTCAAACTGTTATTTTGCTCTTTTTAATTTTGTCTATTATACTTGTTATGTCCATATCTAAGGCACCATCATCTTTTTCATATGTTCCACCATCTCAAACATATTATCCTGACATTATCTATTTGGCACCAGCAATTTTTGTTTTACAAAAATACGGTTTCTCATCCGTTTTTCATATAAACCTCGCTAATTCCTAAAAAGTTTATCATGTTACATTGGATATCACCGTTCTTTTTACCTCTGTGGACTTAAGCTTTTCATCATCTGCCTTCGAGTTATCTTTTCTTTTGGCTTGCAGGACACTTAGAGCGATGTTCCTCTAATTGCAGTATAGACATCTTTAAGATAATATCAATACCTATTGCAGAAATCAGTCTTATTTTTGCAGAAATAATCGGGTAGGAGGTAGATAATTATTTTTACTCACCGACTTTCACCCTACCGTGCGTACCGTTCGGTACACGGCAGTTCTTTAGTTTTCACATATTTTCATATAGTACTCTGTGAATGTCGGATAGCCGAGTTCACGGAGTTTCTTATTGTTAAATACAGTCTGTAATACGAAGTATCCACCACAATACCAGTTTCCATTTCATGTTGCGCATATCCACGCTTTCTCTTCATCTACACCTAACTTCTTTAGTTCTTTGAATTTTAGTCTTCTACTTTCTTCCATTGTTTCCAGTAGATTGTCCTTATTTTATGTCTCAGCTATTCGTCAGTTCTAAGAGGATACTCTTTATATCTGCAAGCCCAAAGTAATTGACAAATCCACGTATATAAAAGCGTAAGTTTCATTGCCCTGTATGAATTACTCCATCCGTTACTTCTTTTTGTCAGTTCCTTATTCTGTCTTTCATCTTAGCTACTGACTTTGGGTGTATCCTCAGTCTGCATTCCCCTTGTACCTATAAAAGCTGTACCCTAGTATTTGACCTTGCTGATATGTTCCACGGTGTTTTCTCCTTGTTTACTTTAAGAAACAGTTTACCTTCTATATATGGCGTGATATTGCGTAAAGGTTCTTCTGCACTCTTTCTGTTTCTACAAAATATCATACAGTCATCTGCATATCTGACGTATCTGTGTCCTCTTCTGCACCAATTCCTTATCTAGCTCTATTTAGCATTATGTTGCTAAGCAACAGGCTAAAGTGACCAGCCTTGCGGTACTCTACCTCGGTCCTTTCAAATACTCCTCTGCTTATCATTCCTGCATTGAGATACTTGTGAATAAGAGATATAACCCTTCCGTCTCTGATGGTTCGTGATAGTAACTTCAATAAGCTTACTTTTGGCATACTGTGATCAAAAGAACTTCTCTCAAATCCATATCTACCACATATACATATCCATCATTTACGTTTGTCTGACACCTCTTTAGTGCATCGTGTGCCCTTCTGTTTGGACGAAATCCGTAGCTGTCTTCGAAAACTGTTTCTCGTAAATAGGAGTTAGCACCTGTGCGATTGCCTGCTGAAAAACTCTGTCAACAACACGTTGGCACTCCCAGTTTTCTAAACTCACCCTTTGTTTCTTTCGGTATTTCCACCCTTCGGACAGGATTGGTTTATATTTCCCTTCCATCAACTGCTGTTTGTCGCTTTCCGTTGTTTCTGAGAAACGCTAAAGTTCATCTACGTTCATCCCATCCACTCCGCCTGCTCCTTTATTCGATTTTTACCTTTTTGTACGCTTTGTTAAGGTTATCGTTTGATAAAATCTCTTCCATCAGTTTGTCCGTCTGAAAATCTGTGATGGTGTCGTTTCTTTCAGTAATCTCTGATGGTCGGACACTTCTGCATACTCTTTCTGTTCCGCAGATACCATTTGCAGATAGTCCTCTATATGAAGTTGTCTGTCCTTAACTCCATCATTGGTTACATTCATTTACTAACACCTCCCTAAAGTTCAGTCCTTCCCATTATGTTTTGGTAAACCATAATGGTACTATGACTTTTGCTGACTTCTTGCCATTCGTTGTTATCTATGGCTTCTTACTCTGTTTCCACCACTGGCAAGACCTCCCTCGGTACCACACGCTTTCTTTCTCCCCACCTATCTGCCACATTTACCATAGCTAATTCCGAGTAGTTATTGGACTTCAGTTTGTGTAGCAACCTTATCCTTAGCCATAGCCTGATGTGATTTCTATTCGTCAGACCGGAGATTTGCCATCCGACTTCCTTCAGATTCCACCCTCACGATGGACACCCTTGTCTTCGGCTATATCCTTCCCACTACTAGGGCGGATTAGGACTTACCTTTAGAAACGTGCGTCTGCATACACTTTGCAGAAAAAGTGACCTGCATTGCAAGTCACTTTTTGAAAGTACTTATTTCATTATAATTTTTACTTGATTATTAGAATAAAAAACTTACATCCTAATAACCACACCATATGACTATTTAATATTATCTTAATATTTAATACATCACCTATTTCTTTATATACTGATATAGTATCTAAGAAATCAACGTCTTTAGCATATAAGTTGTTCTGTGCATATTTTTTCCACAGTTCTTTTGGGGCTTCACTTTCCTTGAACAACTCAACTATTTCTTTATACTGTAAAGCCATTTCCAAAAGAACCTCTGTATTTGCTCGTTCTTTCTATTGCTTTTTCTTAATGTGTCTTTTATTGATTTTATCTTTATAAATGCTGTATATCATATATAAATCGTAGAAATCCCTTGCTCTTGTTGTGGTAATATTTCTACTTGAAATAGTTTCAAATTTTTCAGCGAGTATAGTTTCTATATTATATGTCATAATAGGTATTGTACCTTCTTCTATGATTTTTGAATAGGAATAGTTCATTTCTCTTGGTGTAATAACATCTCCTGTTGTTATATCTATATTTAGGTTGCATTTATTTTCCCAAAAACGCAGGATATGCTCGCACAAAAATCTTCATACACATCTTCCTGTCTTATGGGCGATAATTTAATCAGTTTTATATTCAATATCAGCATCAATTTCAATCGCTAAAATTTCATTTAAAATATTGGATATAGAATCTTCGTTTAGTGGAATTCCTATAACCGTAGTATCCATATCCATCGTGCTAGCATATCAACACCTATAAGAGACGAAATAAGAAGTCCACCTTTTAATATAAAAATTTTCACTATATTTTTGATTTAGAGAGTTTTTCGAGTATTCCTTCAAACAAGCACATCTGAGAAGAGAAATTCGGATTAACACCTGTTTTTCTTAGATATATTCCTAATCGCTCCTTAATCTGCTCCGATGTTTTCATAAAAAGCACCTCCGTATATAGTTTTAAATCTTCCTCCATATTCATCTTAATGGCATATTTCGACAGTTTTAATAAATTCTTCCTTATCTGCAAAGTAAGTTTTTATTGCTTCGCTAAATACTTGTGAATCTATTCTGTCCTTATCTTTGATAATATCAAGTATGGTTCTTTCTTTGTCATACACTGATATTTTCTCTGCCAAAAGGGCTAATTATAGCCATTTTCCCAATATCATAATAATCTTTTTTTACATACTTAAAAATAATATTATCTCTTACAGACTTAACCCTACTGACATTGTCTCCTACTTTTACAGTCATCACATAAGCAAGGGCATTCGTGTCGATAATCCTTGTAAATATGCTGATGTTTCGTGAGAAAAAATACCTTTTGAGGGATTCTGTATGAAAAATAAAGATACTCATCAATACTCTCATCTGGAAGAGCGTAGAGTCCGTTGCTATTTTTCAAGCTCTTCTTTTATAGTTAATTCTTTCAGGATATCCTTATAAATCCCAATATTTAGGGGCTTCTTTGGTAGTTATAATCCCATTATTTTCTTTTTATTTTTAGCAGAAGTTCTCGTTTTGTCATTTATACCACCACCTTTTTGTTCTTAAATTATAATATTTAATAAGAATAAAAGTCAACATCGAAAATTATCGTATGGGTGGTGAGCGAAACATTTTGCTCTATCCACAGGTCGCAACCAGAACAGATAAAAACTTAAACCCTTAGAAACAGGCTCCATAAGTGCTCCTGAAAAAAGTGACTTGCATCCTGCAACTAAAGCAATATGATTTTTCGTTTTTCCGAGAAAAACAGGACAAAACTCTATCTTAGAATTTTTGCCCTTAATCATCATAGAAAACTGATTTTTATTTTGGAAGCCATTTTTGCATCTATTCTCTAGGCTTCAAATAGCCTTAATTTTTATCAGAAGTAACGGCTCCTATTTCTAAATTTTATTACCTCCCCAAATTTCTTGTTAAGAACATATACATATGAATCTTTGATATTTTCACCAAATTTTAAAACCACAAAATTATCTTTGTACTTTACCGGATAATCATAGTTCCTCATCATATTACTTATTTTTCATATTCTCCCTGTTTAACTCTTTTATATGGAGATGTTCCCATATTAATCTTTGTAATATCGTCAAGCTTAGAAAGAGCATTCTCCTAAATGAATATATATAGCCATTCTTCTTAGTAGCTTTTATGAAGTATTAGATAATTATTATCTGCCCTTCCAATATTGCCTCATCTCCTTGAGTTTGACTAAACCCCAATCCAGTAGTGTTTAGCACTGTATGCAGTTTCCCATTATTTCTATCAAAAATTAGAATTCCTTTCAAGCAAAGAACTCCTATGTATTTATCATTCACGAAGAATATTGTTGGAGTATTCGCTCCGGTTCAGCATCTAGAACTTTTATTCTGTAATTTTTATCAATATATGCATTTAGAGAAGTATCACTCCAAATTTGTAGTCCTTTGTTTAATTTGTCTGTTTTGCATTGTTAACCTAAGTAAATACGCATACGTTGTTATAAATGCCGTATCATAAACAAGAGTATCCATATCTACTAAGGAAGCATCCTTTTTCCTTTACATAGTCTTTTATCTTTATCTTTACATCTTTTTGGAGATGCAAAGATATCATATGTAAAAGTAGCACAGTGTAGGATTTTTCTCCAATGTAAATGTTGTTGCATCTGTCCCAGCACTTTTATAATTTATAATACCAGGAAATACTACTCACACTGCTTCTTAAGCTCTGCTCTTATCTTTCTTTTAGATGCAAAAGAACATCTGCTTTCTCTGCTTCTTATTGCCTATGGAATTGATATTAACTACACCGTATATATTATCCTTTTCCTCTTTTGACAGGCTTGCGACAAAGTGCCTTGAGCCTCTCTCTAGGTGTTCTGAATCAAAGAACACAAATTCAGGATTGTATGAAAGCTCTTTATCAGAAAAGAACCCTTGCTATCTCCACAAGAGTCTGCCACTCCACCAGCATTGTCAAGTGCGACCTATACTGCCCCTTATATGAATCATATCTTTGCAGAAAATATAACAGTTTTTAAGTTTTGGGATCTGCATCTTTCCTTTTTTACAATTATATTTCTGCCCTTAAATAGTACCTTTTTCTTTTTGATTCTTATTACTATTGCCATTATGTCAATTAGTTTCTCATCATAGCCGTTAAAGTTCTGAAATTTGACATCATAGCCATAGCCCTCAACAGTATCAAAAATGTACTTTCCTGCTTCCTTGTTTCCTTTGGTTCCTCTAACCCTCTGTGTCTTAGTAAGTTTTTCAAAGTTATTCTTTATGTCGCTTTTGCTTATCAGGCTCTCAACCTCCTTATATTTCTGTCCGCTTCCTTTGAGAGCTTAATCTCTGATTTTTACCGCAGCCACTGTGGTATATCGATTAAAATGCCTGCACCTCCGGAAATAACCCAAGCGACATTGCAAATACAACCCCAAAACCTACCAATCTTTGAAACGTTTTTCCTGTTACCCATAAGTTTTACCTCCAAATCTGACTAATATAATAATTACTCACCCTCTGCTAATCCAAAGTATAGCATCTTTTTAACCTAAAAACAATATCCATTGCAGAAATGCCCATATTTTTGCAGAAATCGGAAAATACCTATTGACGCAAGCTTCCTTATTACGCCAGCTATCACGTACAAAAATAATGGATAGCATAAAAATCATCTCTTTAATGCTTCCACCTAACAGATATTTAAGAGCATCCTAAATGTCTTCAGTAGTTTATACATCGCACTCTTTTTAAGGAGTTGTTGAATGATATTTCTTTTATCATCAGTAATAATTGCCTTAAAAATTAGTGTTTTGTAAGCAGACACATTATTTATAAAGGTTGTAAAGTTGCGCATATTAATATTATTTATCTTAGACAATTAGCAAAAAACAGCATACAGGGCGGTAAGATAATTATCAAAAAGCCTATCCTTTTTACCAAGTTTACATCCGATGGATATTTTCTTTTTCTTCTTAATTTACAGTAAAATCCCATATACTGTCTCAGGCTTTTAAGTATGAATAATATCCTACAGTCATAGTATAACAATTAAAATCATACAAACTGTTAGTATTTTATATAATTCCACTACTCTCAAATTTACCATGATAGCAGAAGCAAATAAATGTCTCATACTATTTATGGCTTCATCAACCTTGTCACGAGCTTCTTTTTCTTCTGTATTTTGTACTTCGCCGGTTGAGGTTGAATCTGAGACTTCAACGCTTCCTTCTCCATAGGCCATATTAATGTATTCAGAGCTATTGCTAAATCTAACAAAGGATGAACCTACATAATTATGGGTGAGATAATCCCCTCCTGGCAGTAATAAATAGATACTAAGTCCATCTTCATTCTGATTCACCGCATATAAACACCGTATACCATCAACCCGTACAGCGTTGTCTCTGACTATTATTTCTTTGTTTATAAAATCTGTTCCGTAGATATTCTTAAGCTTAGCTCCCCATTCACTTATTTGAAAAGCGTAATCCCCGTCACTACCACAACCTATTTGTCTGAAAAAGGCAACAAGAATAATACATACAATAAATAACGGCAAAAATACTTTTTTAACAAATGTGTTTTCAATTTATCTACCATCCTTTGTGCGCTTGTCTCATTTATTAAGGTGCTCTTTGTAAAAGGAAATATAGCGCGGATCAAAAATACAAATAAGCGCAATGAGTGTCAAAACACTTGACACAATCAATATGGCGTGCGTTTTATTGTACCATGCATCATCGGTGATTCCCCTCGCTATCATTTTGGAAGTAATCAAAGTAGAGCATCCTGCAACAATCAAGACGCAAACTAGAATAATAGTAAACAACTTATTCTTCATAGTATTGTCTCATGTCAGTACCTATACCTTCCAATTTTATTATTGCCCTGCACATGCCGTCCAAAACCTTATCTTCATTTAAAATATATTTCCCTTTTCCCATCAGGGTGCCTGCCTTCACCTTCTTCACATCAAGGTCTCTCTCTGATGTTATCCTCTGACCAAGTTTCCGGGCTATATTCCATACGCCTCCACATATGGTCTGTCCTGTAGAAGAGCTTATATAAAGAAAAACAGCAGATGTCCTTTGATAGGATATCTGAGGAGTAATGTTGTAATGCTAACATTAAGGACTTCTGATTTGTAGGCTGTAATCAAAGTCCCTTTATTCCTATATGAATAAATGTTTTAGTTTTTCTTTTCAAATTACCCATAACTTTATCCATCCAATGTTCCAATTACAAGGAAGTATATTCTATTTCTGTAATTGAATTTAGCTATCTTAAATTTCTACCTCAAAGCATCTTAATTATGCAACATTTAAACATTTACATCACATATCTTTATAATTACGCAGACCCGTATCTAATATTTTTATTGTTATCATAAAAATCATTGTGCCTATTTTTCATAATCAAATGTTAGAGCATGACACCTATATCCCCTGTTACAGCTGTCCACTTAACAGTTCTACCAGACCAATAAGGCTGAATACCCTTAATAATAACAGTTTTATTCTCATAGCATAAACATCATATTTCCCCAATATATACATCTTTTTATTGTTTGGTAAATACCATCGGCGGTGAGTGCAATAGTTACAATAAGCTTAAGCCTTTTCTTTAGGCAGACCCGTAAAAGCCAACAAAGCACTTAACGCAGTTTTAGCAATAAAGAATGTATAGTCATAGTCATTTATACTGTAGCTCAAAGTATGATAAAGTTTTGCAGTAACACCATTCTGTTTTTTTGAAGCTCGTAAATAATTTGTATAGGCATGTGGCCAGCCAGCATTATATAGCTCAGTCATAATTTTTGATTTTTACTAGGATTTACTCTAGTCGCATATGAAAAAGGCATATTATGATTTTGAAAAATCTATCTTTTCAAGAGGCAATGAGCCTTTAAGTAATGCCCTTTTTATTATTTCAAATTGTACAGCCTGTATATTGTCACTTCTTGTTTTAGGAAAAATTCCACTTATTTTCTCAACAGGAACAACTGCTGTGCTTAAAGAATTTGTATCATAGTAGTAAACTGAACAATCAACAAATGTGTTGTATATACCAATAGCTACTGTGTAATCATCAGTTTTTGAACATAATAGGTAGCCTCTCCTAACTGATCGATCTCTGTAAAATTACCAGTTTCCATATCTCCAATGCCGATAGTTGGCGTAACTGGTGACTCTATTTCTGATGCAGAAACCGTTGTTACAATAGAAATCATCATAGTTAGTGAAAGTATAAAAGCTAATAAACTTTTTATTCTATTCATATTTTTCTCCTTTCCAATTGTAATTTTTCCCCACAAAATCTGCAATAATATCTATGATTTACTGCATAAGTAAGATTTATCAAAGATTCCGACTTGTTGCAATTCAAGCAATTTAAATATTTAAAACTAATTACAATATACATAATCATAAATATTATTGATATAATCAAAACCATAAGCTTATTGCAAAGGATAATATATAGAGAATATAGTAAATAAACAAGCAATTACCCATACAAAGTAAAGTTTTTATGGCAATGCATCCATAAAGAATATCTCCTCCTAATCAAAAAATAATAATCTCTCGGAAACTCTAATCCAGTAAATATATGGTTTTTAGATTCCTTTTTATTAAAATCCCACACTTTTTTGCCAAAAACACTTTGACAAATCCATCGAAAAAAATGTGGCCTACGCTCCTTATTTTATAGGACATATTTTTCGATTGAGGGGGCGATTTTATGTTACCTGTTAACTCTTTGCTGACCATACCGACTACCAAAACTTTGTTGCTACTAATCTTCGTAAATATTATCCTAACCCGGATGCAGTGCCCACTCTACATGGGATATCATTTAATGTTTTTGGACTTTGAATTTATCTTACACTGATGAGCTCATACGTGATAAATAATCTAAATTCGGTCCGTTCCCAGAACACCAACTTCCTGCATCTGTACAATCTTATCTTTTATCCATTGATTTTAAGGTTACTTCCATAACCGATTGGGTGGCTCAACTTAAAATCAATCCTTTGTACGAAATACTCAGCAGTTTCTTGATGTGTCTGTCTCTAAAGGAATAATCAATGCTGATTCTTTATCTGTAGCAGTCGACAGTACTCTTGTTGTCACCTCTCCTACTTATAAGTTAGCAGAACTAAAAATTCGTTAAGTATCTCCATTCTTATACCTCTGCGGATTTATACTTTTCATTGTCTACCTCCAAGCATTTGTTCTTTTGGCTTACATACGCTTAGGTGGATGTAATATACCTAAACATATAAGCGGATACTTGCTTGCACTCATTACAGCTTCATTCCTCGTTAACCTATCGATAACCTTAAGCTCCTTTGTTAACATTCCTTATTTTCCTTATCTCCTATTATCATTCTTAATTTAAAAGATAAATTAATTTTATATGTACTTTATACTGTCTTTAATTGCAATATAACATAATTTTAATCTAAAATCAATATTATTTTTAAAATTTTCTATTTTTGTAGAAATCGTCAAAGAATAGCCCGGAATTTGGCACTGACTCATAACACCAAATTTTAAATAATCCTTTATTTAGCCAACTAAAGGCTTATGTCAAAATTTTTCAAATTTTATGTGGTTATATGTGTCTATATATGATCTAATGGGAGGTGGAGGGTATGATACTATAGAAACTTACAAAAGTCTTCTTCAAAAATTCAACTACATACTATGTCTCAAAAAGTCATATAGGGATAGGTAATAAAACATCCACAAAGACAGTAGAACGCCTTGGCTCTATTGAAGAGCTAAAGACTCGAGCAGGTGATAAGGATCCTATTGAATGGGCAAAGGAGTATATTAAAAACTTACCCTTTCTGAAAAAGAATCTAAGAAAGATATCACCGTTAAGTACTCCGGAAGCAGGCAGATTGATAAAAATGTCAGAAATCTGATAATGTGGGCTATCTTTTTCCTAAAGAAGATTTACAACGAACTAAAGGCTTTCCTAAAGTAATAGAGGAAATATCTGAAATATAAGATAACTATATGACTTAGATGACATTTTTCTTTCCTCCTTTATACAAGAATAATCACTCGGAATCTCTAAGCCAGTAAATATAAGGCTTTTAGATTCCTTTTTAATAAAATCCCCACTGCCAAAAACTACTGACAAATCCATCGAAAAATGTGGCGCTACGCGCCCTTACTTTATAAGACATATTTTTCGATTGAGGCGATTTTATGTTGCCTGTTAACTGTTGACCGATATGCGACTACCAAAACTTTGTTGTTAAAAATCTTCGTAAATATTATCCTAACCCCGGATGCAATTGCTCGCTCTACATAGGATATCATTGAACGTTTTTGGACTTTGGATTTATCTTACACTGATGAATTCATGCGTGATAAATACTCTAAATTCGGTCCTGCTCCAAGAACACCTTCCTCTATGCAACGCTCTTATCTTTTTATCCATTGATTTTAAGGTTACTTCCATAACCGATTGGGTGGCTCAACTTAAAATCAATCCTTTGTACGCAATACTCAGCGGTTTCATAATGTGTCTGTCTCTAAAGGACTAATCAATGCTGATTCTTTATCTGTAGCAGGATACGACACTCCTGTTGTTACCTCTCACAGAATGAGAATGGCTGCACGTATTTATTCTTCTTAAAAGGTATTTCCGAATGCTGCTGTGACAGATTCTTTTCCCAACCGGACTGAGATATCGGATGGGATTTTCCATCGATAAGGATGGTGTCCCTGTCTGTAAAGAAGGGTATCGTATGAACCATGATGGCTGCAAACCATCTAAGCATCGAGTAAAGTTCAGAAGCCCACTTGCAAGCAGAAAATACTGCTGTTCCTGTGAACATCCCTGCTATGATTCAAAATATGGCAGAACAGTGCATCTTGCCATGAAGGACAATCCAAGACTGATTAACATACCACCTCGTGACAGTTCGGAATGGAAAAGGAATTTAATGCAGAGAACTGCTTTAGAGCGATTTCCAATAAGCGTGAGAAATTAGACTTCCAAACTAGAAGACGAGCAGACACCGCTCTACTAAGATGTGGTGCTACTGCCGTCTATCACATCATGATGCTACAGCACCTTGATGCTTGGGATCTGCCCTTTGAATCGACCCCCACAAAAGTTGATTTTAGAGTGGCATAATCCTATTGACTATAATACCATATTTTGAAACATAGTGAAAAGCTATGTTTGTTTCTCACTCTTATTTTTATTCCTTTTCATTTTTCGGATAATATTCACTTTTTCAATGTCCATTGTCAACTACGCTGACCATAATCACTCAGGATTCAGAGATTATTATAAAAATTGTCACTATATTTTTGATTTAGAGAGTTTTTCGAGTATTCCTTCAAACAAGCACATCTGGA
>BNJU01001818.1_pt1 | contig 14394 bp, 27 predicted proteins | sample 8539281 | NCBI WGS metagenome assembly BNJU01 (sample SAMD00202456, study PRJDB9452) | human saliva metagenome | isolation source: human saliva | place: Japan
AAATTAAATACGCTTAAAGAAATTGAAAATGAATTCAGGTCGCTCCCTTCACAGGACGTGGATTAAAAGTGAAGGTGAAAAGAAAAATGAACAATTCTACATGTCGCTCCCTTCACGGGAGCGTGGATTAATATGAATGAGTGGAAGGAAAGAACCCTCATCTGTATGGTCGCTCCCTTCACGGGGCGTGGAGTTAATATCATGTTAGGGCTTTAAGATGATTAAAGTCGCTCCCTTCACAGGGCGTGGATTAGAAAGTACAAGTGGCTCTTATTTGGTGCCTGGTGGTGGCGTCGCTCCCTTCACGGGGCGTGGTTAATATGTTCTCCATCGTATAGATCAGCACGACCAGAAGCGTCGCTCCCTTCGCGGGGCGTGGTTGAAATATGATAAGCACAAGTCTGACCATGATCTGCAGCAAGTCGCTCCCTTCGCGGGAGCGTGGTTAAAATATGATAAGCACAAAGTCTGACCATGATCTTGCAGCAAGTCGCTCCTTCGGGGAGCGTGGTTAAAATCATTCTCGCAGATGTTCCTTCATAGCTTGGATGCGCTCCCTTCAGAGCGTGGTTGAAAAGTACGGCGGTGCTATAACAAGTATCGTAGTTTTGTCGCTCCTTCACGAGGGCGTAGATTGAAAATTCAGGAGATGCTAACATGCAACATGCCTATCAGTCGTCGCTCCTTCACGGGAGCGTGGATGAAAAATAAGAAGGAGAAAAAGACGTAAAGTCACTCCCTTTACTGGAACGTGTATGAAATTCGTGGTAAAAAGTTACGATATTACAGATCAACCTAAAGATCTCCACTTTTCTTTGACTCTCTTTCTTATTTTTCCTAAAATAGTAGGTATGTGAAGGGAGATTGATATGAAAAAGGTTTAGTAGTGTGCTTTCTGCTTTGGTCTTGGCTTCGTGTGGTCGTCCTCAGAGGACGGTGACACCTAAGAGTTCGGATACCAAGCAGACCAGCACTTCAGAAAAGAAACAGTCTGGTATGGATTTGAAAAGCCATCAAGGCTAAGGACTACTCGAGTATCAAGGGGACTTGGATCGATGGTCGTGGTAATGAGCTGGTCTTTGATGAAAAAGGCTTGGTCAGCGAGGATGTTGAGCTTGATGCATCGAGCTTTAAGCAGAAGGACCAGATCGCTGAGATGACGGTCAGTGCCAAGTCGGGTGTTGGAGGCTACGGTCTCTTGCTCCTTCCAAAGGTCAGAAAGCGGGCAAAAGACGATGCTTCGGATAAGTCAAGGATCGGATCTGGGCTGGTCAGTCACCGGCTTATGGCGATGATGACAATTTCTACTATCGCAAGAAAGAGCAACCGAAAGATCAGGAGCAAGCAGATACGGACGATAGCAGTGGTACGACAAAAGACCGAGTAAGGCAAAGTGGAATACTCGCCCGGATAGCGAGTTAAATCTTCGAAGAAGGCGGATCAGAATGATTATCCAGAGCTACACCGATGCTCAGGTCGAAGCTGCGTGTCTGGGCTTATGTGATCAAGAATGTGCCATCAGAATTAAATATTTCCAAATAGTGCAGCTGGAACAAAGATTTATAATGGTGGCTTGGGCGTTGATTATCCCAAAGATGTCCGTCATCTGTTTGGTTCTTATTCAGCTGAAGGAAATATCACTTATTCATCCAACGGTGATGGGACGGTGACGATCTATCCTGTTCCGAGTCACTGGCAACAGTCTGCGGATGAGCTCAATAGTGAGAGTTTATGACGCAATTTACCCAAGGGATCTTGGACCATGCTGAAACGGTGACATTGCCTGATGGGGATCCAGACATGATTCGCCAGATCCTAGCCGTATTGAAGTAGGAGCTGGATTTGAGAGATCAGTTTATTGTTTTTGAGCTGATCCTGTTACAATGATAGTACACTGGAAAGACTGAGCTTCCAGCCTTTTTCATTTCACCATAGAAAGGTCTTTTATGAAACACAAATCGATTTTGTTTTCTGTATTTACTCATGCTAGCGATTGGCCTAGCCTACTGAGACCCAGTCGCTGACGGAAGGCTGGATGTCTGGTAGCCAGTACGGGATTGTGGGACTTTCGACCTTGATCCTTTTGGTCTATGCGCTTCCTGCTGTTTGGGCTCTCTTTCATTTTTCCAAGAAGTGGAAGTTGTCTTGGGTACCGGTTCTCTTTTCTCTATTAGGTGGGGGCTTTGTTGCCGGTTGGTTGTCTAGCTTTGCCAATACCTATTTCCATGACATGATTCAAGCGATCGCTCCAAATAGCGACTTTTGGAACCAGTGACGAGAGTGCCATTGCTGCCACTCTTTGAGGAACCCTTTAAGTTGATTCCCATCTTCTTTGTTCTCTATTTGTTCAGCGTCCGTCGCATCAAGTCGATTTTTCCTCTTGGCTATTGCCTCCGGTCTTGGTTTCCAGATCGTGAGGACTTTGCCTATATCCGTCAGGATCTGCCGGAAGGTTTCTCTTATACGGTGTCAGGGATTCTCGGTCGTGTGCCAATGCGCTCCATGTCTCACTGGGTCTATACAGGTCTTGTTATGCTAGGGCTCTTCCTAATTGTCCAAGCAAGCAGAGGACGCAAGGATTTACGTCTAGTAGGCTGGGGATATTTAGTAGCAGGGTTTTGGACTCCATTTTGTTGGCATTCACCCTTCTCACAAATCGTGACCGAGTTGCCGATTGCGATTCAGTCTTGAATGCTACAGGGCTCTTCTGATCTACCAGCTTATCAGACCGTCGAGCAGATTAGAACAAGCAAAATCCATGACCACCCGTCAAACGGGTGGTTTGTACTCGAACTATAAGCCCAGATAACTAGCCAGCGCCTAAGACGCTGGCTTTCACTGTTCAAAGCCTTATTGCATTTGACTCGTCACGGACCTCTCAAAAGGGTATACGTACTACTTGCCACTATCCCTAAAGGGATCTTCATATTCTTTACACTCAACTTATCTAAAGCAATATCTTTTCGCTCTTGTCCTGAATGTATTTTCTTTAGTGTGGCTTCATTGAGGCCAACTGTACTTACTAATATCCTCTGCCCAAAAATGTCGATTTCCAAACTTATATTTCAGATTTGCGTGTTTATCGAGACATCATTAGAGCACTTTTACCTTTTAAATATCCCATGAAGCTTGCAACACTAATTCTAGGTGGAATGCTTACCAACATATGAACATGATCTGGCATTAGATGGCCTTCGATAATCTCAACACCTTTATAACTACATAATCTATGGAATATTTCTCCCCAAACTACTTCGATATTGATTATAGATCACTTTTCGTCTATACTTGAGGGGTGAAACACAATGTGATATTTACATCCATTTTGTGTGTGATAAACTATGTGCTTTTTGAGCTATATTTTTCTCCTTTCGCTTTAATTGGCTTGAACACCTTAATTGTATCGCGTTTGGAGTTTTTCAGTATAACCTTCGATGCGCACCCGCACTAGCGGGTGGTTTCTGTCTGCACCTAACGGAGCGAGACGAGACTGAAAAGTCACATGAAGAACAAGAAAAATGCTATGTGCAAACATACGCATTTTTGATATTGGACATGCTTTTAGTATAAACTGGTGATCCGATAGCTGTAAAATAAATGCTATTTTGGAAGATATGTCTGAGACTCCGCTGTATGAGAAAAGTGCTAGAAAACAATCATGTTTCTAGCACTCGAAAGTTACAGACGTTAGATTCAAAACTAAGTCATCGGAACTTCTTCAGTTCGCTGACGTCCGTACTCACCTAAGGAAAGTCTCTAAGAGTATATGATCTTAAAATGGATTTATTTACCAAGACAGAACTGGCTGAAGAGTTGGGTAATAGAGCTCATCTGGAGCAGCATCCCTGTGATTTCTCCGAGGGTTTCCCAGGTGCGGGTGAGGTCGACTTGAAGCAGGTCTACCGGCATGCCAAGAGCCAAACCTTCGTTGACGCCTTGCAGACTTTCAACAGCTTTTCTCGATCAGAGTGATGTGACGAGCATTAGAAAGATAAGTCGCATCTTGCTCAACCAGCCCAGCATTTTTCGAAGAAAAAGAGCATTGATCCGGTCTTCGATTTGATCGATGTTTTGGTTTTTCAGAACGGAAATCTTGATATGATCTTCCGGCAGTTGGTCGATTTCGATCTTCTCTGGGAGGTCGACCTTGTTGAGAAGGATGATGCGGTTGCTATCTTGTGAGATCTCAAGGAGTTGGCGGTCTTGATCGGTCAAAGGCTCGCTTGCATTGAGGACCAGAAGAACCAGATCAGCTTCCTTGAGGGCTTTTTCGACCGTTCGACACCGATTTGCTCAACGATGTCTTCGGTCTCACGGATCCCAGCCGTATCGACTAGTTTTAGGGAACGCCGTTGATGTTGACGTATTCCTCGATAACGTCACGGGTGGTTCCTTCGATATCGGTCACGATGGCTTTTTCTTCGCGAAGAGTTATTGAGGAGGCTCGACTTGCCGACGTTTGGACGACCGATGATAGCAGTAGAGATCCCTTCACGCAAGATCTTACCCGACGGGCAGTCTTGAGGAGGTTGGTCAAGAGGGCTTCAAATTCACTGGTCTTTTTCACGGATGATCTCAGTGGTTGCTTCTTCGACATCATCGTACTCAGGATGAGTCGATATTGACTCGACCTGGGCCAGGGGTATTAAGGATTTCTTGGCGCGTGTTGTTGATGAGGTCAGACAGGGGAACCGTCTAGTTGCTTAACGGCGATGTTCATAGCCTTGTCGGTCTTAGCTCGGATAATGTCCATGACCGCCTCAGCCTGGGTCAAATCGACCCGCCCATTGAGGAAGGCCCAGCTTGGTAAATTCCCCAGGCTCAGCTAATCGAGCGCCTTCGCGGATGACCAGCTGCAGGATTTCATTGGTCACCGCAATCCCACCGTGGGTATTGATCTCGATGATGTCCTCACGGGTGAAGGTCTTCGGCGAGCGCATGGCTCCAATCATGACTTCGTCGAGGATCTCGTTCTTGTCTGGATCTACGATATGGCCGTAGTTGAGCGTGTGGCTAGCCACGCTGGTCAAATCTTTCCCTTTGAAGATCTTTTGCGCGATGGCAAAGCTGTCTGTCCCGCTCAAGCGGACGATCCCGATAGCCCCCTCACCAAGAGGAGTCGAGATGGCAGCAATGGTATCAAATTCTTTAGTAATCATGTCATTTCTCTTTTCCTGTAGATTCATCTCTATTCTATCGTAAAGTCAGCGGACGGGCAAGGTTTTGCTTTTAGAACTAAAACTGGAAAGGTTTTCAAATAATTAGTGAAATCTCTTTCAGAATATGCTATACTGTAATAGAATATAAAAGGAGGTCTATGATGGTAAACCTAAAAGAACAGGTAGGAATTAAAAGCGGCTGAGTTTGTCAAAGACAGCATGATTGTCGGTCTCGGTACAGGGTCAACTGCTTATTATTTTGTGGCTGAATTGGGTCGTCGCATCAAGGAAGAAGGCTTGCAGATCACAGCTGTCACAACTTCGAGTGTGACCTATGATCAGGCTGAAAGTTTAGGCATCACGCTCAAGGCTATCGACGATGTCGAAGTGGTCGATGTGACAGTGGATGGCGCAGATGAAGTGGATCCTCAATTGAATGGGATCAAAGGTGGCGGTGGTGCTCTCCTCATGGAAAAATCGTCGTAACCAATTCTAAAGACTGCATTTGGATCGTGGATGAATCCAAACAAGTCGCAACCCTTGGGAGCTTTCAAACTTCCAGTGGAAGTAGTACAATACGGGGCTGAAAATCTTTTCCGTCACTTTGAGCAAAAGGGCTACCATCCTGCTTTCCGTCTCGCAGATGATCAACGATTTGTAACCGACCAAGGCAACTTCATTATTGACTTGGATCTCAAGGTGATCGAGGATGCACAAGCTCTAGCCAATGAACTGGATCACACCGTCAGGGGTTGTAGGCACGGTTTATTCTTGAACATGATTTCAAAAAGTGATTGTAGGGACACCAGATGGCCCTGTCATCGATTGAAAAATAGGTTTCTCCAAAGAGGGGCCGGATCTAACACGGCTCTCTTCTTATAGGGATTTGGTATAATATAGCTAGTTTAATAAAGGAAAGAGGCAGTATATGTCGAAATTTAAACGCATGCACTTAGTTGTGCTGGATTCAGTTGGGATCGGTGCTGCACCAGATGCCAATAACTTTGTCAATGCAGGTGTTCCAGATGGAGCATCTGATACTTTGGGCCACATCTCTAAAACCGTCGGCTTGAATGTACCAAACATGGCGAAAATCGGTCTTGGAAATATTCCTCGTGAAGTACCATTGAAGACTGTGCCAGCTGAAAGTAACCCAACTGGCTATGCGACAAAATTGCAAGAAGTCTCTCTTGGGAAAGACACCATGACTGGTCACTGAAATCATGGGGCTCAACATTACAGAACCTTTTGATACCTTCTGGAATGGTTTCCCTGAAGAAATTTTGACTAAAATTGAAGAATTCTCAGGACGTAAGGTCATCCGTGAGGCCAACAAACCTTATTCTGGTACAGCGGTCATCGATGACTTTGGACCACGTCAAATGGAAACTGGTGAGTTGATCATTTATACATCAGCAGACCCTGTGCTTCAAATCGCAGCTCACGAAGACATCATTCCTTTGGATGAGCTGTACCGTATCTGTGAATACGCTCGTTCCATCACTTTGGAACGTCCAGCTCTTCTTGGTCGAATCATTGCTCGTCCTTATGTTGGGGAACCAGAGCAACTCACACGGACAGCCAACCGTCGTGACTCAGCTGTATCACCATTTGCGCCAACTGTTTTGGACAAGTTGAACGAAGCTGGTATTGATACCTATGCAGTAGGGTAAGATCAACGACTATCTTCAATGGTGCTGGAATTAACACGACATGGGCCACAACAAATCAAATAGCCACGGTATGGATACCTTTGATTAAGACGATGGGACTTCCTGAGTTCCAAGAAGGCTTCTCATTTACCAACTTGGTAGACTTTGATGCTCTTTACGGTCACCGTCGCAATGCTCATGGCTATCGCGATTGCTTGCATGAATTTGACCAACGCTTGCCAGAAATCATTGCAGCTATGCGTGAAGATGACCTCTTGATGATCACTGCAGACCACGGAAATGACCCGACTTACGCTGGTACAGACCATACGCGTGAATACATTCCATTCTTGGCTTATAGCCCATCCTTCAAAGAGCAATGGCGTGATTCCAGTCGGCCATTTCTCTGATATCTCTGCGACGATTGCAGAGAACTTTGGTGTTGAAAAAGCCATGATCGGCGAAAGTTTCTTAGACAAATTGTACTAAGATGACACGTTTTGCTCTCCTCGTAAGAGGGATCAATGTTGGCGGGAAAAACAAGGTTGTGATGGCAGAGCTTCGAGAGAAGCTCCAAACGATCGGGCTGGATGGGGTAGAGACCTACATCAATAGTGGCAATATCTTCTTTGAATCTGCTGCTTCTAAAGAAGAATTGGTAGATTTGCTGGGACATTTCTTTCGTGAACACTATCCCTTTATCCAGTCTTTTTCTCTCTTTTCAGCTGAGGACTATGCGCAAGATCTCGCTGCTCTACCAGCCTGGTGGCAGGAGAATCTGGCTCGCAAGGATGTTCTCTTTACACAGAAGGCCTCGATCAGGATGCTGTTTGGGGAGTTGGTCTCCTCTTTTTTCGCTCAGTGATGAAATCATCCATCGTGGAAAGCCTTAGGGATCTACTGGGGCAAATACTCAGAAGAGACCTATACAAAGACCGCTTACCACAGACAAGTCCTCAAAATGCCGGATTACCGTCTGTTTACCATTCGCAATGCTAATACATTTGACAAAAATTGGCCAATTTTTAAGGAAATCATAAAGGAAATATGCAATGACATTATTAGCAAAAAAATCAATGAAACAGCTGCTTTTTTTGAAAGGTAAAGAATGGAAGCACCTGAGTTTGGCTTGATCCTTGGATCAGGTCTTGGAGAACTGGCTGAAGAAATCGAAAAATCCAGTCGTAGTAGACTACTCTGAAATTCCAAACTAGGGGTCGTTCAACGGTTGTCAGCCATGCTGGTAGAATTGGTTTATGGTGATCTTGCTGGACGCAAGGTTTTTGGCCCTTCAAGGACGTTTCCACTTCTACGAAGGAAACCCACTAGAAGTGGTGACTTTCCCAGTTCGTGTCATGAAAGTTTTTGGGCTGTGAAGGGTTCTTGTTACCAACGCTGCCGGTGGTATCGGCTTTGGTCCTGGTACTTTGATGGCTATCACAGACCACATCAACATGACTGGTCAAAACCCATTGATCGGTGAAAAACTTGGATGACTTTTGGTCCACGTTTCCCTGATATGTCAAAAGCTTACACACCTGAATACCGTGAGACAGCTCATAAAGTGGCTGACAAATTGGGTATCAAGTTGGATGATGGGGTTTATATCGGTGTGACTGGTCCTACCTACGAAACTCCAGCTGAAATCCGTGCATATAAGACACTTGGCGCAGATGCTGTCGGAATGTCAACCGTTCCTGAAGTCATCGTTGCAGCGCATTCTGGCTTGAAGGTTCTTGGTATTTCATGTATTACTAACTTTGCGGCTGGTTTCCAAGAAGAGCTTAACCACGAAGAAGTAGTAGAAGTGACAGAGCGCGTCAAAGGCGACTTCAAAGAATTGCTGAAAAGCGATTCTTGCTGAACTCTAATCCAATGAAAGTACGACTCCAAAGGCTACCCTACGGACTGGAGTTACTTCTAGCTACTTTATCCTTGGGAATAGGAACAGGTCTGGTCGGAATTGCCTGCCATTATCTACTAGAAGGGTGCAAGGGCTGGCCTTTTGGCCAGGATACGTCGGATTTACTCCAGCAATTTCAAGAAGCTGGAGGCCTCCGTAGGTTTCTGGTCTTGTGTGTGACTGGGGCTTGGCAGCTGGCTTCTGGTATGTCCTGCAAAAGCGTTATCAGATCCTGTCTATTCGCCAGCAAATTGACTTAGCTGGAGACAGGGATCCAGCGCCCTTCGCCCACCTCCTTCATGCAGGGATGCAGGTGGCGATTGTCGGAGCAGGCGCATCGGTCGGAAAAGAAGGAGCCCCACGTGAGGTCAGGGGCTCTTCTAGCTGGTCGCTTGGCGAAGGGATTTTTCACTAGCTCTCAAGAACGAAAAGTCTTGATCGCCTGTGGTGCTGGAGCTGGTTTGGCTGCGGTCTATCAGGTCCCTTTTGCCAGTAGCTTGTTCGTCTTTGAGACCTTAGGACTCGCCTACGGTTGGCAGAACCTTCTACTGGTTTTGACCAGCACTTATCTGGCCACCTGGGTCGCTCAGTCCATCGTTGGTCAGGAGGCCATTTATCACCTGTCTGCAGTTTCATGGTCGGCTAGCAGTTTCTTACAGGCTATTGTGATTGCTTTCTTGGTCACTCCCTTGGCTCTGGTCTTTGCTTTCCTCGCCAAGCAGGCTAGTCACAAACGGCGGAAGGATGGGACGATTCTTTGGGCTCTTCCTCTAGCCTTTCTAGTGCTGGGGAGTCTAGTAGCCTTTTTCCCTATCTTTATGGGAAATGGACAGGTACTAGCGCAAGCCCTCTTGTCTAGCCAGTCGATTCCCTATCTTCCACTGACTCTAGCAGTGAAGGGACTTATAGTTTATCTCCTCTTGCGTAATGGTGCCTATGGGGGAACCTTGACGCCATCATTTGCCTTAGGAATAGGGTCTGGCTACTTAGTGACTTTATTGATGACAGTTGTTGGCATTCATTTAGATCCTGCTCTAGGGATGCTACTTGGAGCGACAGTCTTTTTAGGTACGATCCTAGAAGCTCCTCTGACAGCCATTGCCCTGAGCCTTGGATTTACAGGCCAAGCTTGGAATTTGACTATCCCGCTTGTGCTTGCGGCTGGTCTGTCTTATGTGATTCGAAAAGAGATGGGAGAAGAAATGATGAAGGTACATTTTGTACTGCATGAAACTTTTGAAGTGCTGGCGCTTATCTAAAATGGGCACAGGAGCGTGGCCATCAAGTGACCACGACCAAAGTCTATGAGAATGAAGCCTTACCAGAGACAGTGGATGAGATCGACTTTTTGATTGTCATGGGAGGTCCTCAATCGCCAGATGAAGATCGAGAAGCTTTTCCATACTACGATCCTCAGGCAGAGATCGAACTGATTCAAAAGGCCATGAAGGCTGATCGTTATATTGTTGGGGTCTGTCTTGGTGCCCAGCTCTTGTCTGTTGCCTATGGAGCGAAGTATGAGCACAGTCCGGAACGTGAGATTGGTATTTTTCCTGTGACCTTGACGCCTGAAGGACTCAAAGATCCGCATGTCGGTGAATTTGGAGAAACTCTTGAAACTGGTCACTGGCATGGCGATATGCCAGGATTGACAGAGGATGCTGTCGTTCTTGCGACTAGTCAAGGGTGTCCACGTCAGATGATTCGCTTCAGTCCTAAACACTATGCCTTCCAAGCCCACTTGGAATTTGATCCAGAAGCAGTCGATCTCTTGATTGCTGCAGACGGTGAAGCTGTTTTGGAAGATCAAAGCCAAAACCTGACCTTTGTTCAAAAACCTGAAGCCATTCGTGCTTACGATTATCGAGAAATGAATGCCAAACTCTTTGCGTTTTTGGACTCATTAACAAATTAAATAAGAAAGGAAAGGGAGTTCGGGTTTGAAACTGAACCCGGAATCGCCTGTAACTTTCAAAAACTAACTACATTGACCCCCGCCCCTAAAAGCTGTGTGAAAAGATCGATGGACTTGCAAGTCCAGTACTGCTACGTCCATCCCTATTTTCACTGTGCTTTTTACGAAGCTTAGTATCTTATAGAAAGGTAGAGCATGTGTTCTGGATTTGAACACGAGGCAGGAAAGCTTTTCAAATCACTCAATTAAAAAGAAAGGATGGGTTAACCGTATCTCTGAACTGAATACGGGCGGAGAACTGTGTAAAGATAAAGCTGTCTAGCATCTGCGATGCGTCGTCAGTTCTCTATTTTTACTTTGCCTCTTTAACTGCCTATTCTAAAAATAAAAAGAAAAGGTAGAGCATGTGTTCTGAGTTTGAACACGAGCGGAAAGCTCGAAAATAGATAATCTGACTGAGAAATCAGGATTTCGTCAGATTCCTAATTTTCAGTCGCTTTCTGGTCGCTCTTTGTATCATAAACTATGTCTATCCATATTGCTGCTAAGCATGGTGAAATTGCTGATAAAATTCTTCTTCCTGGGGATCCTCTTCGTGCGAAATTTATTGCTGAAAACTTCCTTGAAGACGCTGTTTGCTTCAACGAAGTCCGGAACATGTTTGGTTACACAGGTACTTGTAAAGGTCATCGTGTATCTGTCATGGGTACTGGGATGGGGATGCCATCGATCTCTATCTATGCGCGTGAGTTGATTGTCGACTACGGCGTGAAGAAATTGATTCGTGTGGGTACTGCTGGTTCATTGAACGAGGATGTGCATGTTCGTGAATTGGTCTTGGCACAAGCTGCCGCAACCAACTCAAACATCATCCGCAACGACTGGCCTCAATACGATTTCCCACAAATCGCTAGCTTTGATCTTTTAGACAAAGCTTACCACATTGCCAAGACCTTGGTATGACGACTCACGTCGGCAATGTCTTGTCATCAGATGTCTTCTATTCAAACTATGGTGAAAAGAACATCGAGCTTGGTAAATGGGGTGTGAAAGCTGTAGAAATGGAAGCAGCAGCTCTTTACTATCTTGCTGCTCAACACCATGTAGATGCCCTTGCTATCATGACGATTTCAGACAGTTTGGTCAATCCAGATGAAGACACTACAGCTGAAGAACGTCAAAAACACTTTTCACTGACATGATGAAAGTTGGTCTTGAGACCTTGATTGCAGACTAATGGCAAAATTCCTTCATGATGAATGGCTCTACGATCTCCAAAATTATCACTACAGTCGGGCTCTGCGCTCTATCAAGCAGCAGGAAGAAGTACCGAGTTGTTGGTGAGCTTTACTCCAGTTAATGGCGGGAGCGTCGAGGCTTAATATCCAACCCTGTCATGAATCAAAGTTGAGAACCGAGTTGCTAGAAGCGACTGGGTTTCAGCTTTTCAGCATGAAGATCCAGAAGATGAGCTGTTGGCCAACTACCTCTATGACTCTAGAGGCGAAGTTGCGAAATGAGCAGATTATTGACTTTGTTCGTGCCGTTAGCCCAGCCATCTATCGGATCTTTATGCGATTGATTCAGTTGAAAATTCCTGATATTACCAACTATATCCATAACTCCAAAGAATCCAGTTATGACCGTTGGAAGTTTGAGAGCCTGCATGCGTCCGACAATCCTATCCTGCAGCAATTTCACAGCGAAAGTGTGGTCAATTCATCCAGTTTGACGGAGTTGATTGTGCAGTTGGACTTGCCAGATAGCGTCAAAGTTGCGGCCCAACAATTGCGGGAGTTAGAAAAATCAGTTCGCAACCCCCTGGCCCACTTGATCAAGCCCTTTGATGAAGAAGAGCTCCATCGGACGACGGGTTTCTCTTCTCAGGATTTTATGAAGAATTTGATTGACCTTGCAAGCTACACAGGCATCCATTATGATCAAGTTAACTTTCTATTTTGATCAGGCCAATGCTGTCATGGAAGAGCTACTAAAGGAGAAGTAGATGGATAAGATTGCTCAATTACAGGCGATGATTGATCAGAGTCAACGGATCGTGTTTTTCGGAGGCAGGAGTTTCCACGGAGTCAAATATTCAGATTTTTCAGCTCAGACGGTGTCTATAGTGTTCAGGTAGGGCGGCATTTGACAGCCGAGCAATTGGTCTCCCATACCATGTTTGAGCGCTATCCAGAGGACTTTTTCGACTTTTACAAGAAGTACTTGCTCTACCCAGATGCCAAGCCCAATGCTGCCCATCGCTATCTGGCTCGGCTTGAGGAGACCAGTAAGCTCAAGGCAGTGGTGACACAAAATATCGATAGTCTCCATGAAATGGCTGGGTCAAAAAGGGTCTTGAAAGCTCCATGGCAGTGCCGACCGCAATTACTGTACGGGTTGCCAGCGATTTTATGATTTGGAGGCCTTTCTAGCTTTGGAAGGCCCGGTTCCACACTGTCTGGACTGTGGCAAGGTTGTCAAGCCGGATGTGACCCTCTACGAGGAGTCCCTTGATATGGACGTCTTTAGCCAAGCAGCCCAAGCCATCCAAGAGGCTGATCTCCTGATTATCGGCGGTACCTCCCTTGTGGTCTACCCAGCAGCCAGCTTGATCCAGTATTTCCAAGGGAAGAAGCTGGTTGTCATCAATAAAACCAGTATCCCACAAGACAAGCAAGCAGACCTGGTCATTGAAGGGAAAATTGGGGAAGTATTTTCACAATTAAGACAATAAAAAGAGAGTGGGACAGAAATCGGTAATTCGTTAGAATTTGATTTCGTCGTCCCACCTCCGCACAGTTGAGTAGGGCTGTAAAAGCTGATGAAATCAAGCGTAGTGAGACCCACTCAACCACTGCGTCTTGCTCGACAATCCAAAAATAATTGAGAGGCTAGGACTTTTGTCCCAGCCTCTTTTTTACTTATCAAACTTCACTTCCTCAAGCAAGTATTCGATGAATTTTTCTCCCATTTTTGATAGGGCTGTTTTTCCATGTTTGATGTAGACCAGCTCAATCGGGTCTTCGATATCAAGGGGAATGGAGACGATGTTATTTCCGTTGAGATTGCTGTTGAGGATCCCGGTCGCAATGGTGTAGCCATCTAGACCAATCAAGAGATTAAAGAGGGTCGCCCGGTCACTGACGACGATGGTTCTTATGATGCTCTTGAGAGAGGATTTCTTCTGAGATAGCGAGAAGAGTCATAGGTCCCTATGGTCAGCTAGCTAAGGTGTGGGAAATCTTCCAGATCTGACAAGTGAACGATCTCTTTCTTGCAAGAGGATTGGTCTTGCTGACAAAGATATGAGGTTGCGCTGTAGAAGAGGTGGGTGGCAAATCAGGTGATTATCATCCAGCATCTTAGAGAGGACATCCAGCAGTACTTCAGTGCACGCCAACTCGCGGAAAATTTCTTGACATCATCGATGATCTCCCGAAAGTCCGCGTCTCCTGCAGGAAGAGCTCGTATTTTTCCATATCAGCTTTTTCTAGGAGAGAAACGAAGGCCTCAACCACGAAGGCGTAGTGCAAGAGACGCTGAAAAGCCCACGAGGAGCCTACAGGATTTTTCATAGCGTCGGACAAGAGGGTCTGATCTGCTCCACCAGCGGGCAGCTATGAGAGAACTCCATCCCATCGGTCAAAAGTGATCCTTTAGGATTCGGGATCAAAGTATTAATCCCATTCATTTTTCCAAGTCTACGGCATTGGTAAAAGGCTAGGTTGCGTGATGAAGAGTTGTTTTGCGGCTCATTCATAGAGC
>BNJU01001633.1_pt1 | contig 14389 bp, 12 predicted proteins | sample 8539281 | NCBI WGS metagenome assembly BNJU01 (sample SAMD00202456, study PRJDB9452) | human saliva metagenome | isolation source: human saliva | place: Japan
TCGGAAATCTTCGCACAGATCTGCGTGCTGGTGATGGAGGCGTGCCCCATCATCTTTGCGATACTCCGTACAAATCCCTCGGAAATCAAAAACGAGCTGAAGCTGTATCGGGCTTGATGGTAGGAGAGGTTCTCCTTTCGCCCGATGATAACACCCAGTTCATGTACTCGAACCACATCAGAGTCTCTGCTCGGCAGAGGAAAGACCGGCTGCGTATCATCGGTCGTATTGTACAAATTAAGCATCTGCTCGGCTATCGGATGCAGGGGAATGAAGGACTCTACTTTCGTCTTCTTGCGGTTGATGCGAATGCATCTTTCTATCGTCGGTAGTCCGCCCAATATGGTGCGGATACAGTAGTTGGGTATCGACATAGGTGAGTCCCGTAAAAACAGGAGAAGATAAAAGTCCGTCGAGCCAATTCCTTCAAAGGGGCATTGACGGGCTGTTTCAGTTCCAGCAGTTGTTTGAGTTCCGCCCTGCTGATGTGCATCCGCTTGGAGGGTGGTTTCTTCTCATACCCAGTTCTTCCAAAGGATTAGTACGGATGATCTCATGGTCTACGGCAAGATACATCAGTCTATTCAGCCAACAAAGGCAATGGTTGGTCTGCAATGCCCTGAAGTTCTTATATCGCTTCAGGTAGACCTTGTATTCCCATCCGAATTTTTCGGTGATATCCGAAAAAGGCAATATCCGTCTTACCTTTCGAGTCCAAGAACTCACGGATATAGCTCTGGTAATACCGTGAGCTTCTGTAAACCGAAGTGGAGTCGATTTCCTTGGAGCGGACGGCAAGGCGTTCCCGTTCCCTTTCTCCCATTTTTGAGCAGATGGGTAGGAATGACCGCATGACCTGCAATTTTGTTTTTCAATAGTTCGGCACTGACTACACCCTGCTCTTTTGAGCATTTCATCATAGAGCTGCTCCGCATGCTTGCGGAAACTCTTTTCAGGCGATTGTTCGTCCGCACCTCTACGGTCTCCGCCTTTTTGGCATTCCACTGTTTGGGATTGCAGGAGATGCCGGTGGTTATCGTCGTACTTTTCCCGTCAATGGAGATTCGGCAGAGTACGGCGGTCGTGCCGTCTGCGCGGACTTTGCTTCGGTTGATGTATAACAATAAAGAAAATGCTACGCATAATTCGTTTGTTATCTATGGGGTGTTTATAATATGAGTTTCAAACTTTTGTCGCTTCGATGTATTTGTCCATATCTCGAAAGCTTCTTGGGCGTAACCTTCGCATACACCTGAGTAGTTTGCAGGTTGGAATGCCCCAGCATCTTGCAGATGGTCTCGATAGGAACGCCGGCTTCCAGGTAATCTGCGATGCAAACGAGTGCCTGCCGGCATGGTAGGTCAGGTCTTCCTTGATGTCGGCAAGGACAGCCAGACATTTTCATGAGGCGGCGCATATTGGGATAATGCAATATCGGGAAGAAGAGTCTGACGGTCGTCATCCCTGCATTTCTCTATCAAGGGCAAGGGCTTCGGGAGCAGCTTGACACAGGCACGAAGCTCGTTTTTCTTGCTGGCGGTATTTAGCTTTACAGACTTCCTTCATCATCCGTGAAGAGATTGTCCCGTGTAACGGAAACGGCATCGGCGTAGGCTGTTCCCTGTATAGCAGGCAAAGAGAAAGAGATCTCTTGCCAAGATATGGGAGGCGCGATGTTCGGGGATTACCAAGTCACGGATTTTCTCGAAGGATTCTCGGCTTAGGGCTTTCGGCGTTTTCTCCTTTGGTTGGGGAAGACTGAAGTGGGCGAAGAAGCATCTGTCGGCATGTCCCTCCTTATAGGCTTTTCGGCATACTTTCTCTTGACGATAGCCAGATAGTGCCGGCAGGTATCTATGGCAAGTCCTTTCTCGTCCAAGATGAAACTCTGGTAATCGTGGATAAACTGCTCTGTCATCTGACCGAAAGCAACGTCTTTGGTGCGAAACTCCTTTTCGATGAACTCTGCCAAGGTTCTCCGGGTATAGATATAGGCAGGGTAGGTTCCTTTTGCCCGGTCTATCCCGATACGCTTCCTCAGTTCCTCACAGACGATGTCCGTCATTCCCAACAGGGTCATCTGTGTTTCGAGGCTTCCTGAAACAGGTTCTTGACAGCTTCCGCATCGAATTCCGCGTTTCTTCCCACAAGCGTGTCGAATGCCGTGTGGATGGAGAGCATCAGCTTGTCCAGCTTCGCATTAGTCTCCACGGCTTCATGGCTCTTGCCTTTCAGACGGCTTTCACGAGGATTCCATAAATCGGGCGTACAGGAGATTTTTGCAACTGAACTGCACCATCGAACGATTGAGGTGATACGTCCCATGATGGGGGCTTTGCCCGACTTGTCCAATCGGCTCTTTTTGAGGTAGAGCAACACCTGAATTTCTATTTTACATGCTTTAATTCTATGGGCAAAATTACCCGTTGTTAAAGCGTTCTTTGATAAGCAAAACATTGAGGAATAGTGAGATAGAAACCCTCTATAGAAATCTCCTTTTTCGTTACTCTCACTTCATCTGGGAAACCGGTGGATAACGGTTTGGCTAACGAAAGGATTCAATATTCCGTGCCAGATTGCTTTTCTCTGCCACACTCGCAGAATATGAAAAAGCACCTAATTCTCAATCTGTTACCGGTTTATTCTCTATATTCTTCCAAATCCTTAAATGGACGATATTTTTCACAGGCAGGCATACCTTCGCATCGCAGATGACGCTTTCGTAGGCGTGTCCATCGAAAGCGTATCGAAAATGCTCGGACACAGCCAAATAAAGACCACACAGTGTATGCGGGAGACTTCTCCAGAGCGTGTCTTTCGGGATGTGGAGAAGATTCTCCTCTCATCGTATAATATCGTTTAATCAACTAAAAAGTCCAAGAACAATGAAAAAGTACATTTTCAATTCTATTCTATATAGACAGAAGCAAGACAAATGAGAATAACGAGTGCATTATACGCTGCCGTATCACCTGCAACGGTGCGTCTGCTTCATTCTCAACAGATTGTACACCCTCCTGATGATTGGCAATCAAAGAAATGGCGCATGAAAGTGGTGGCAAACAGAGCGAATGTCGTCAATCATCAACTGAGCCTCAATAGATAAACGACTCACGCACTCTATGAACTCACGTTAAGGAAGAGAACCACATCACGGCAGAATACCTCAAAGAGCGTATCTGCACCAAAATAGCCCACACCGACACTATAGAGATTTACCAATCCGTATGTGAAAGCAAGGGAGGCATTGCAAGGCAAGACAATAGGAAAAGGCTACTGTCAGGGCTTTCAGAGATAGTCGAAGAATTTTGCACTTTTCTAAAAACAAGGGAAATGGGGATTGCCTTCCCAAAGAGGCAGACAAAGACCCTCATGAGAACTCACCGCCTGTTCATGCTTAGGGACTTAGGAAACAAGGAGAGCACCGTTTCCAACCGTCTGCGTCATCTGCACCGGGTTATCCGAAAAGCATTGCAGGAGCGGTATATCCGTGAAGACCCTTTCTGAACTGATAGATATAGAAACGCCCACCCATGAGCGCAATGCCTCACTTCGACGACTTTACAAACTTCTCTCGATATCGCCCTCATCGCTCGGTAGACAACCATTGCAGACTCCATCTTCCTCTTTGGGCTGTTTCACGGGTTAGCTTTTCTCGATTAGAGAAACTCCGAATGGACGATGTTTATACATTCGGGATGGGCGTGGTACATATCGCTCTGTCGCACAAAGACACAGAACAGGGCATTGTCCCTTTATTGCCCATTGCCGAAGAGATACTCACCATTGTTATGACGGACGAAAGGAGGGTTTGCTTTCTCGTAGAGTTCCCACGAATAGTCATTCAACCGCAAGATAAGGGACAAATCATCGAAGGCTGGACTCTATCTCATACCGAAGCCACCTCGCACACGGCTACGACATACCTTTGCGACAACTATCTGCTGAGAACGGCTTGCCGATAGAAACTGCTCAGTAAGATACTTGACACCGCTTCGTTTTCAACCACCGAACTCTATGCAAAGGTCAGCAAGAGCAAGATTGACATGAAATGCAGCCACCATGGGTAGCAACACCACAAGGAACTGCGAAAGGCCCTGCGTGTTTGTCCGCCAAGAAAGCCAAGCATAGGATAAAATGAATTTTCTTAGACCGTTAAAACAACCATCATTAGTATCAACACTGAATAAGGACAAAATGAAAAAGAACAACAAACAGGAACTTTCCTACTTTTCGGTTGAAAATTAAGAAGTTATATGAGTGAGCATCACCCTGAGAGATTGCACGACACGAGTTTATCACCACACGAGCAGACTATGGTTCTCACCGCTTGACTGCAGATGCAGTGGCACAAGGGTTTTCGCACCTCGAAGCAGAGAGCATAGCAAGTGAGGTATTGTATCATAGTTTGCACTTTTCCAAGTACGACACGCTTGTATCTGGCATGGAAAAACGAGTTTGAGAGGGAACTGCCCGCTCGCTCCCGGAGAAGCTCGTACCCATATTGCTGTCGAATGAGGCTCGTTCAAGCTACATTCGACAAGTTCGGCTTGACGGACACACTTTGCCGCAAGCGGACAACATGACCGTCTTTACACCGAACCCACAGGCACTCAGCAGTGCTGCTCATCGAGAGCAACAACCTGCCAACGGTCAGACTGACGGAGCGGCTAAAGCCCGAAGGCGTTGTAAAGCAAAAGGCGACGCAAAGTCCCTGATGCCGTATCGTGCAAAGGTACAACGGCAGCCTCATCTGCCCTGACAAAGTCGAGTCCTGCGGATGGAGAGAAGAATCTCCACCGCAGGATTTTTCTGTTTTCAGGCGGTATGCCATTTTCTATATTCGTGCGGTCGTATTCTATCTCTCCAACCTTGCAGGCTGGGCTGCCGTGAGAGATATAGGCATGACAAGAATACGGCATACTCAGGCTCTTTTGGACGCAAGGCGTAACAACCAACAACAGATGGGACTGACGATAATACGGACAATCTGTTGTTTCGTGACAATTTGTTGTCATGACTATCTGTTGTCAAAACCATATATCGTCAAAATAATCTATCGATAAAACTATATATCGACACTTCGACATCTCGATTTGTCGAACTATTGATTTATCGATAAAACAACAAAAATAATAAAAAGGAACGAGCCAGCACTCATCTCATTACCGCAATAACACGGATGGTTCTCCATGGTCTTTTCTCTGTTTTCTCTATTTCCTGCTCATCCTCATTTCTTGCAGCGGTAAGCCTGAGGGTTTACTTTTGCACCGATAAGTACGGCAATAGACTACATAACAGTTTGTTTGCCGAGCAACAATAAAGTAATCAAAAACAAAATTAAGGTAATGAACTTATTATTATCGACCGCGAGCAGGCGGGAGCAGCACTGCTCCTGACTTTGCAGACTTTGTCCATCGTATCGAACAACCCATCGGCAATCCGCCCGAAAAGGACAAATGCTCGACAACGAAGCTGTGTGCAAGCGTTTTGGGCATCAGCAAACGCATCCTGCAATCATACAGAGATACGGGAAAAACTTTTTCAATGATTGACACAAGTGTTATTACAAGGAGAGCGACATCATGGTTACTGAACTCAAACAATGAATGAATTATGTCGGAGAATGAAATCATTACGCAGGAAGACCCTCAGATGCAGTCGTTTCCACAACTGATGGAAGGAATATTGAAGAAATTGGAGCGTTATTGCGCCACTGCGCACGCCCAATATGGGCGGAGAGGTTTACCTTTTCACGGGAGAGGAAGTCTGCCAGCAGTTACGGCTGAGTACGCGACGCTTCCAGGATTATCGACAACGTACGATCTCCTACAGCAAAATCGGTGGCAAGATACTCTATAGGCAGAGCGACCTAGAGGCTATGCTCGAAAGACATTATTATCCAATATCCAAGAAGCTATGACAACCATAGAAGAAAAGAGAAGGCAGCGTTTGGAGCAAGCTTCTATCAGAGATATGAAAATTATGGCGTCAAGCTCCGCAAGCCCGGAAGAATTGCCTGATTTTGACCAGTCCGTAGATTAGTGAGGAGGAAAAGAAAAAGGTCTGAGCCTGTTCGATTGGAGGAACTGGAAGCAGCGGAGAACCACGAGGATTTTCTCCCAAACATCATGCCAAGAGACAGGATTGTCTCAACAGGAGGCTGTCTCTGTCGAAGAAACCTTCACCGGCGAGTGGGTAAGGCCAAATGCAGAGAACGTTTAGCTCGAGTTTCAGGAAAATACTCCAGCCCTTTCGCATCAGCCAGCGCAAAGCCGTGATGTCTCGGGGAAACCCAAAAGGAGACCGAACTGAGTTATCGCACTCACCGAATGCAGTAACATCGGCAGGGTTTATCAATCTCTTTCTTTATACTGGCAGGTGTGTCTCTTAGACACAACCCTACAGTTGCTACATAAGTCTTCTCTCCGAATGGAGAGGAGTAAAATACTACTATTAGCAAACAAAGAGGGCGTTTCTTCGATGTGAAGAGACGCCCTTTTCATAACGAAGAAACGCCCTCTTCAAATGAGAAGGCGTTCCTTTGTTTTTGCCCTTTCGTTCTTTGCTAACGAGGCACTATCTCGTTACACTGAAACTATATGACACAGAGCCTTTTAGCAAACAACCTTTTCATATAGAACTAATCATAATTTTGAATTGTGAACTTTGCATTTTGAATTAAACAAGAGTCTCCCCTAACTCGCTCCCATTAGGCACTCCTCCCCTTTTTGGGGGAGGCTGGGAGGGGTTTCATTCCCATGTTCCTTTAGGAACTCTGTGTCGCCTTCAGGCTTCGTGTCATCCGTGTATTCCGTGTCAAAAATGTGTTCCATCGACTTCTGTTCATCATGTACTTCCTGTCTAAAAACGATGTTGCTAATCCCTCTGTCTGTTATGTACTTTTTGTCTAAAAACAACGTTAAATTACGTTTCTAAGCCCTTAAATCTATTACGACACAGGCTCTATGTCAACATAAAACACTATCTTTGCATCTATGAAAATGAAATATTTACTATCAATTATAGTCTGTTTATGTTCTTTCACGGGCTTACGAGCACAATACACCATACAATGTGAGGATACATGTAGCCATATTCATGGACTTGACATGAGCCATTATCAAGGTGACGTGTGGTGGGAGACGGTGGCAGCAAACAGCAATCACAAACTCAATTACGTATATCTGAAAGCCACCGAAGGCAGCGGTAGAATCGATCAACGATACTTGGATAATATTGAGGCAGCGCAACGCTACGGTATGAATGTGGGCTCTTACCACTTCTATCGACCATCGGTTTCACAGATAGAGCAGCTTCGCAATTTCCGAACTCAGTGTCGCCCGCAGGATCAAGACCTAATTCCTATGGTTGACATAGAGACTACTGGCGGTCTAAGTACGCAGGCTTTGCGTGATAGCTTACAGACGTTCTTGGTGCTAATGACTAAGGAGTATGGGGTGAGACCATTGGTTTACACCTATACAAACTTCTATAATCGGTACCTCGTGGGGGCGTTGGATGGATACAAGCTATTCATTGCGCAATACAATAACAAGGAGCCTGAACTGTCCGATGGACATGATATTCTTGCCTGGCAGTACACTGGTAAGGGTCGAATCAATGGTGTGAACGGGTACGTCGACAAGAGCCGTTTGCTCGGAAAACATAGTATGCGGAACTTAGATACCGCACGACGAAGATAGCAGAAGCGCGTTGAAAGGAGAAGAAGAAATTATTTGCAATAATTGAATAATACGTTAGATCCATGATAATTAAATGTCCTGAATGTGGTCATCAGGTGAGTGATAAAGCTCCAGTGTGCCCCAGCTGTGGTGTAGAGATAGCTGGGCATATCATCAAGTGCAGCCATTGTGGGGAGCTATACCTTATAGAAGAGCCTTCATGTCCTAATTGTCATCACACTGAAACGAACGTTCCTAAGGCGGAGACAACGGCTGAACAGGATGCAAAGGAGAATCCACAAGGAGCGAAAGAGGTTTCTGCTGTGGAGCAGATTACCGAAGAGGAGGCTCCCGAGGAGGTTGAGGATGAGATCGTGGGAAAGCCTATTGACGAGCCCATTCATGCTGGTTTGCCAGGGGAAGAGCCGACGGCAACGGGGACGATGAGGAGATGATAACGTTGTAGATGCCGACTTTATCGTGGAGAATGATAAGGAGGCAGCGGTGATAGATGCAGCTGAAAGACTGGAAAAAGAGGCTTCGGACGATGAGGAGGAACAGCAGGGGAAAAAGCATAACCACGCTTCACTGGCTGTGTCGCTACTGATTGCTGTTATTACAGCAGCCGTCTTGTTATTCCTTTATAACCAAGGAGTTAAGGACAATATGGCGAACGATGAACAGGAAGAATACACCCAGGTCATGGCAAGCGGTGAGCCTACTGTTATGCAGAATTACCTTAAGCAATACCCAGATGCACCTAAGGCGCACCGCGACAGTGTGGCTTTACAGATCAAGGCATTGCAACATGCGGACGATGACTGGGCTAAGGTTCTGTCAAGTAACACGAAGGAAGCAATGCAGGAGTATCTCTCTAAGCATCCAGACTCCCCTCATAAGCAGCAGTTACTCACGAAGATTGACGAGATAGACTGGGCTATGACGGTGAAAAAGAACGATGAGGATGCCTACGCTGGTTACCTTGCTATGCACAAGGATGGGGCACATGCCACAGAAGCCGATGCCATATTGAAGAAGTTGATGAAGCATACTGTGGCTGATGCGGATAAGTCTAATGCTGTTAATGCAGTTCGCCAGCTGTTGCAAGGGATAAATAGTAAGAGCAACGAGAAGATATCTGGGGCTGTAGCCAGCCAACTGAACTTCCTCGGAGCAGGTGGCGCTACGGCAAAGGACATACAGTCCTACGTGCACAATAAGCTCTATCAGGCTGATGTGAAGACGGTGAATTGGCGGCTCGGGGCGCCTGCTGAAGTGACAAAAGACAGCAATGACGATGATGCCCCACTGAAGATTAAAGTGCCTGCAACGCTTAGCATTGAGCGTCAAGGCGGTACGTCCAATCGTAAATACATGATTTCAGCGGTGGTGAAGGGCGGTAGGATTACGCAAATCAACTGGAATTAACACTTCGCCCAGCCTCCCAAAAGCCTCCCCAAGCCCCTCCGAAGGAGGGGATGTTGCCAACCGGAGTAGTTAGGAGAGACTCCTCTTCAATTCAAAATGCAAAATTCATAATTCAAAATTGTGATTAGTTCTGTTGTTGAAAAGCATCAATAAATTCTTTGCTGGGACATTTTTAACACGGAATACACAGATGGCATGAAGCCTGAAAGGCGACACAGAGTTCCTAAAGGAACATGAATGAAACCCTCCCAGCCTCCCAGGGAGGAGGCTAATGGGAGCAGTTAGAGACCTTGTTTAATTCAAAAATGCAAAGTTCACAATTCAAAAATTATGATTAGTTCTATATGAAAAGGTTGTTTGCTAAAAGGCTCTGTGTCATATAGTTTCAGTGTAACGAGATAGTGCCTCGTTAGCAAAGAACGAGGAGCAAAAAGAAAGAACGCCTCTTCTCAATTTGAAGAGGGCGTTTCTTCGTTATGAAAAGACGTCTCTTCACATCGAAGAAACGCCCTCTTTGTTTGTAAACATATTTTATCTACCCCTCCATTCGGAGAGGGGCGGGGTGAGGCTGCTTCTCCTTGGGGAGGCTGAGGGTTCCCGAGACGGGGCACAAGGGTAAAAAGGAAGTGGTAATCACTACATCATTTAACAAAGTTATTAAAAACATAAAGGCTTTTGTCTGTCATTCGAAATATTTATCTATCTTTGCAAATGGTATTCTTACCATATTATAAAACCATTATCAAAAGAGAATATAACGATATTTATCTATAAAAACAACAGATGATAAGCTACTTAAAAACACTTCGTTCGCTGGTTACAGCCCTTTTATTAATATTCTGTACGGTGCAGGTTCAAGCGCAGCAATGGGATGATAAGATTCTTATCTCGCAATGTGACGAACAATACACATTGACTTTTGATGGCGACAAGCCCATTGTTAAGAACACAGAAAAGATTACTTATCTGTCTAATTCGGTAGCGAAAGTACTGCCGCAAACCACCGTCTTCTACGGAGAATTTATCTCTTTGGATAACATCTCGGGGCATGGTCAGAAGCAATATACGAATGTTACGCCTGAAAATGTGTTCTATGATGATACGAAGGCATGCACCCTTCAAGGTGAGATAAGTAAGAAAGGCAAAACAAGCAGTGCCTCCTTCGAGCGCACCTTTAAGGATATTAAGTACTTCACACGCGTTTACTTGCTCGAAGAATACTTCATTCAGCACAAGACACTGACCATCACTATTCCGAAGAAGTTGGCTGGTTATAGGCTTAAAGAGATGAATTTTGAGGGGTATAACATACAGGTTGCGCACGAGTCGACCGCCACGAATGACGTTTATCGCTATACTTTGACGAATTGCAATCGCATGAAAGAGGATGCGCAAATGCCCCCTTCGTCGAGTGTCTATCCTTATTTGTTGATTCTCGGACCCTTTGCTGATGTCAACGCATTGTACAGCTGGTCGATGAAAATGGCTGATGTTGATTGCAATATACCGAATCTTCAGTCGCTCTTAGCCGAGATTAACAAGACAAGTAAGACCCCCGAAGACCGTATCAGCAACACTTATCGATGGGTACAGGACAATATTAGATACATAGCCTACGAAGCCGGGATAGCTGGGCATCGCCCCGATACACCTGCCGAGGTGCTCCGCAAGCGTTATGGCGATTGTAAGGGAATGGCGTTACTGCTCACTACCTTGCTCAAAGCACAGGGCTTCGATGCACGTTGGACGGACATTGGTACGGAGGAGATACCGTTTAAGATGAGTGATGTACCTACTCTCGCGAGTGCCGATCACGTGATTTGTACGCTCTTATATAAGGGTAAGACTTACTTTATTGACGCCACTTGCAAGCATATCCCATACACTTATACACCACAAGGAATACAAGGTTCGCAGGCAATGATAGCCAACGGCGACCGTCCAAGACTTGAGATTGTGCCTGTCAGGAAGCCTGATGAATCAATTGATAGCCTCTCTTACAATTATCAACTACAAGGGGATGCGCTCGTAGGGAACGGCTACCTACATGACACGAGGCGATATGAAGGAGTGGTTCATGTCGGTTTCTGATGGTGTAGGAAGCAAGCGCACTGATGATCTCCTTGCTAACAACCTTAACTCGGATGCGCATAATATGACCGTGTCGGACGTTAAGTGGATCGATGATGACGCTCGCCACGAGTGGGGGAAGTTTACGAGTAAGGTCGTAAACAAGCCTGCTGTACAGCAAGCGGATGGTGAGGTTTACATTGAGATGAACCCTCATAACAATCTTTTCGATGCCCGCATTGATACCACCCAACGCACACACGACTATTAGTTGCCTGTTCGCTGCAACGTTGTTAGGCAGTCGGTATTGACGATTCCAGCTGGTTATCGTGTTGATTACCTGCCCGCTTCAGCCACTTTCAACACTCCCGAGGGTACGCTTACCTGCCGTTTTACACAGAAAGGGAACGTCGTTACGCTTTCCATCAGAAGATGCAAATTAACCACAGAAGAATACCTTTAAAGAACATACCACAATGGAATGACGCCCTAAGGAAGTGGACGGATGCCTGCAACGAGCAAGTTGTCTTGAAGCGAAAATAGTCCCTTGACCATTCCACCTAATAGCTATTAACAATATTCAAAACATATCTTATGAAGAAAATCATTGCATTGCTTTTCCTCACCATCATAACTCTTCCGATGATGGCATTCGATGAGGAGGATTACAAACAGTTTGACGTGAAGTGAAGAAAGAGGTCTGGAACAAGGATCTACCACAATTCAACAACCGCACAGTACCGACAAAGTATAATAAAGAGTCGGCTGTTGTCTTGGCAAGATATGAGGAGGTTGGAGTCGATTACACCAACCACTTCAACCCTCTCAGCCTTGGTAAGGTGAAGCAATGCACGGGTACTCACCTCGTCCGAAGCCTTATTAAGATCAATGATAAGGCTGCTTTGGATAAGTTCTCCACGTTTGAGTTCCGCACATACGACTACTCCCTCAACAACGGACTATGGCGTAATGACCGCCGAACAGTGCTCGGTGTGCGCGTTATCAAGCCTAACGGAACCATTAAGGAGGTAGAGGAAAAGGACTACCAAGACGATAACGAGGGAAGGAAAGGAGAAGAGAAACATGCCAAACTTGCCGTTCCGAACCTCCAAGTAGGCGATATGCTCGACTACTTCTACTATGACTTTGACAAGCTAAGAGAGGAGAACATCGACCCGATGGCATTCTTCTTTGGCAGTCAATATCCCATCCTTGACTATCAAATTCATTGCTCTATTGATAAGGACCTATGTACTCAGTACCGCACGATGAATGGTGCTCCTGACTTCAAGCAAAGCACTGACAAGGATGCTATTATCCTCGATGCTCGTGTGAAAGACATCGATAAGACGATGCCAGATTACGCCTATAACCCATTGGCGCAGACCCCTTATACAATGCTATTCATCAATGCGAACGTGGCGTTGGAGTACATTCCAAAGAGCATGAAGACCAAAGGCTTGCAGGCAAACCCCGATGCGAAGGCTATTCAAGAGGATGCTTGGACACTCTGGAATGCGTCTACCAGCAAGTGGAGCTTCTATAAGGCGTTTAACAAAGTGATTGATGATGCGAAGAAGATAAGCGATCCGACGGAAAGAGCTAACTATGTTTACAACTACATCATGTTGAGAACCTTGGTGCATGGTAGACCTTATTTCAATTATAACAACTTTGCTTCTGCGTTCTCTACATACTCGATAAGCTCAAAGTTCCATACTCTCGTGTGTTGGTAACTGACCGCATGACCGAGCCTATTGGGCAATTAGCGAATATCTGGAACGCAACGTATGGAATCATGTTAGATAATGGTCAGTGTTACTTCCCAGTAAGTACTCGATACGGCACAACGGCTAACACCATCCCTTCTATCTATCAGAACCGAGACGCAGTGGCTACTAATGCGAAGAAGAAGTTCCAAAATGGACCCTTTAGAAACGTGACTGTGGCAGGCAGCCAGGCGAAGGATAACACGGAAAAGGTGGATATTGATGCCACAATTGATGGTATCTTGCTCAACATCAAACGTCAAGATGCCACCACAGGATGCGACAAGGAGGGTAACATCATGGACTATACTTCAGCCGAGCAGATGGCTCAGTCATGGGGAGCCGACTATGGTGTGACAAAGTTCGCACAGCTTTTTGACAAGGGACTAAACGTTGCTGACCAGCGAGCAAGCGAACGCGCGGAGCAAGATAAGAAGTCGATTGCGGAGAACTTCAGCGATGAGATAAAGGCATATCACGACCACGCAGCAGTGAAAGTGAATGAAACTAAGGTGCTGTCATGCGGTGAGAAGGATAAACCCTTTACTTACCTTATTGATTACCAGATGGACGGTCTGGTGAAGAAAGCCGGTCGCAACCTTGTAATCTCCGTCGGTCAGCTTGTCGGGCAACAAGTTCATATAGAGGGAGCAGAGCGTCAGCGCAATGTAGATATCATCTATTCTTACCCCAGAACCTACTCTGTTGCGGTGCGCTTAGCCATTCCTAATGGTTACAGCGTAGCTCGGAGTTGCAAAAAGCTCAATTCTAATGTAGATAATAGTGCTATATCCTTTACTTCCAAAAGCTTCTGTCGAGGATGGTAAACTATTGGTAACTTTCGAAAAGGTGTATAAGCAGTATCGAGTACCCGCTTCCCAGTGGTCGAGCATACTGTCCGTTCTCGATAAAGCCTACGACTTCAATAGTGTGCAAGTGGTGCTGGAAGAAAGGGTAGAAAGCAGCCTCACCCCCGCCCAACTACAGCCTCACACTGCCCCTCTCGGGCTGAATGGAATACGCACCCAGCCTCCCCTATGGGAGTGAGTACCTAACGGGGAGCCAGTTAGAGGCTTTACTTAATTCAGTAGGGCGTTTCTTCGATATGAAGGTTTGCCTCGATGTAACGGAACGCCCTCTCTCAGCTGAAGGCGCGTCGTCTTTGTTTTTACCTCTTTCACCCACTGCTAACGAGGTATTGCCCCGTTCACATTGAAACCATAGGCTCGGATATTTCAGCAAAGCATTACTTCAAACAGAAGTAATCATACCTTGAATTTTGGAACTTTGAATTTTGAATTAAAGAAGGTTACCTTCCTAACTTGCTCTCTGTTAGGTACCCTCCCCTGGGGGAGGCTGGTGTTATCTCCATCCGGAGAGGGACGGTAAGAGGCTTCTTTTCTTCTACTTCTCCACCCTCCACTGACTTTACCATTT
>BNJU01000273.1_pt1 | contig 14378 bp, 32 predicted proteins | sample 8539281 | NCBI WGS metagenome assembly BNJU01 (sample SAMD00202456, study PRJDB9452) | human saliva metagenome | isolation source: human saliva | place: Japan
TAAACGAAACGTCCATCATAACCTCCTAAGTGTTTTACATCTTCATAGCATAGCATATCGGAGGAAGATATAGCACTGCAAATTCGTCATAAAATATTTTAATAGCTTTGTTAAAAATTATTAATTTGTATTTTTAATTATAGCGTACTAAAACAACAATATAATTTACGGACTTCGTGGTCGAATAATATTAGTCAAAATATGATAAGTATGTATCAGTATTTTTGAAAATAAAAACATAAAAAGAGGTCTGTTTTAACCATACGATCTGACGGTCAAAAGCATCCCTCTTAAGATATGTTTCTGTTCAAATATCCTAATATGTGTTTTTACAATGTTCGAATCAGGAAGACATTGTAAATGTCTCATTGATACTTTTGTTATTACTTTATATTTATTTTAATTCCGCTATGTTCTCCGGGGTGAGAGGAATATTTGCCGCTTCCCATATCTCTGCTTTGACATTATTCAATAAACTATCAGAAACGCCGTTTCATCGCATCATACTCCTCATTGGTTACTGCCAGACCCGACCTGTATTCTTCAAATTTACCTGTTGAGTTACTGTATTTGTAACAACCATAATCGCATCCGCCTATTTTAGCATTATGAGTTCTGAATGTACGAGACAATAGTATTGTCCTACAATATATAACGGCAATTCCCAAGCCTACGTATACTATAAGTTCTTCTTTTTCCGTCACGGTAACATCCATCAAAGTAAATCTTGCATCATGTGATTCCTTACCTCTCTGACAGCATCTGCATCATAACCATAAAACCCTTCCAGTTCCTTACTTGTATATAATTTAGTCAGTACATCCCTATATAACTTCTTCACATCACTATTATCCTGGGTTTAAATCCGGCTGCTTCAACCTCGTCAACCATAGCTCCGTCCGCTCCGACATAATAAGTACCTATATATTGGTTTGCTATCATTTCACCATTCTCGGCAAAAATAATACCATTTGCCGTCTATTTTTTCCATTTTGTGACTATTTTAGAGTCTTCACCTCTATACCTGTATATATTACCGTAATGTACCCTAACTGTTTTTGCTTTATATTTCTTTGATAACTTTATACTGTACTTTGCTTTTATGGCATCATTGGCTTTTTATCGAGTCAAATGTATAAGCTTTTATCTTGTAATCCCCGTCTTCATCCAAAGGATGGGACCTGTATATTCACTTCGGCTGTCGCCAGATCTTGAGTTCTTACTCTCTATCGTGTCAGATATCCCTATCGGATAAATTACTTAATTCAAGTACAAAGGGTTCATCATATTCCCCCGCTACTTTAGATATTGTTACAAGATAAAAGTAAACCAGGGAGTTCTTCATTTATCTCATATTCTTTTTCCTCAAGACAGATCTTCTATCTCCAAAGCTTCTTCCAATATTTCTTTAGCCTTATCTACATTAGCGTCTTTTATACATACTTCAGCCAACATCATATATGCGTCCGGATCTTTAGGATCTATATTTATAACTTCATACAGGACTTCTATCGCACTATCATAGTCAAGTTCCTCCAGATATTTTGCTCCAAGATCCAGTTTTCCCGTACCTTTGCGGTCTTACTCACGCATCCACTTACGGTAAAGCATAAGCACTATACAGGCTGCTAATAATTTTTATTTTTCATATTTCTCCCATAAATATATACATTAATGTTTTACTTAAGTGCAGATTTTTTGATCTGCAAAAATTCCAAAAGACAGACTTCAGCTTAAAAGTCACATCAATCCCTTTCAACCTTATACTTCCGTTCCTTGTCTTTTCGACCATTATCTTTTTGCGGTATATTGTCCTTTAATTCTTCTCTGTGACTTATGTACCTACAAGTTTATTGGCATTTGAGAGACTAAAGTATATCCATGGCATTTTCTATAGACTTTTTGTCCCAGTTCCAAATCCTCATCTATAAACAGGGCATCCATTTGAATACCTCCAAGATTCGAAGAGATCGTATCCGAAAGCCCCAGCGCCAGGCTAAGAGACATATGAAAACTCTCCCCTCCCGACAAGTTCCATACCGCCCTTCTATGACCCGGTATAATTATCAAGTGCTTCAAATCCAAGAAGGTATTACTTCTTTTACCAAGTTCATCCTGCGTCCTGTAGAGCTCATACTGTCCGTCGGTCATGAGTAAAAAGCCTTCTGTTGGCTGCCCTTATAATCCCATCGAATCCTGCCGCCTGAACGTACTGCTCAGGGTGATCTTACCCTTTCCGGTCTGTCCCTTTACCAGTTCATAAAACCTTTTGCACACAGCGTATTCTTTGCGGATTTTTCCAGTTCCAAACTTTTTAGCTTTTATATTCTTATACTTATCCTTATTACTATCTATCTTGATAGTAAGGAATGCCCTCTTTTTTCATGGCTTCCTTCATTTTCTTGGCTTCTACCCCTTTCTCCAATTCCTCTATATCCACTATCTTCCTGCCCATTGCATCCTCTTTTGCCTGAGCAAGTTTACTTTATTTACACTGACACGCTCCTTAAAACCCGAGATGGTTTTTCCCTGTCTGACATATCTTCCTCGGATAAAAGTAAATTCTTTTATCTCTAAGAAAGAGTTGAAATCATATAGGATCAATAAGTCTTGTAGTTTTTGTCAATTCTTCTTCACCTGCACTTTGGTTTGCCAGATTTGATTCCATAGTATTTATTTCTGCTTTTACCGCTGCAACTTTTTGTGAAAAAGTATTCTTCTTTCTTCCCATTCTGTAATTTTTGTCAAGTATGATCTTTGCTTCATTATAGGCTTTATTCATAGCTTTTTCGGCATTATCCCAATCATCAAAAGCTCAGCTTTTGCAAAGGATTCAACATACCTTTTTGCTTTGACAAAGAATCATTATTGTCTTGTATATCTTTTAACAATAATTCTTTTTGCTTTAAGACATCTTTTTCTTCGACCTCTCTTGCATACTCAAGTTTTTCTTCCTTTCTTTGAATTTTACGCATTGATCTTTCAAAAAGCAATTCAGTCTTATCGATTTCAAGAAGCTCTACCTTAAGCTTATTCCTTAGATCTATAAGCACTGTTGATAATTCATCCGGATCTTGCGGTAATTGTTTTACATTATCAAAGATTTCATTGCTTATACATTCTTCGCTCTCTTTTTAAGTTTTCCTCTTTTCAAGCACTAATGTATTTAGGCTTTGAAGTTTTGTATAAGCCTTATTCTTATCCGCTTCAAGTTTTTGGCTTTGTCCCCGATCTGCTTAAATTCTTCTTCGCTTAGGGATATTTGAGGAAGTTTTTGCGGAGCAGGGTGATGAGTGGAACCGACACGGACAACTCATTCCTTCTTTCAGGCTTTGTGCAAGTATACCTGCTCTGCTGTACTCAAGGATCTTTTCTGCATCCGCTCTTTCCTTATCGGCTTATCAAACTCATCCCTTGCTTGTATATACGAGTTTCACTTTTCCTGCGATCGTTTCTAGTGTTGAGTATATCCCTTATGCTTATCTCAATAATATTTCTTAACTTTTTATCCGCCTCCGTCAATGCTTTCTTCTTCGCAAGTGCGTCACTATATTCTTCCGCTTTGTTTTTAGGCTGTCGATCATCTTTTTCAACTGCTCTTTTCTTTCATTCAGGCTTTCGGCTGCTTCCAGACTCTCCTTTTTGAATCAAGTATTGATTTTTCTTCAAACAATTTGATATCTTTGCTCAGTCTATCTCTACGCCTATAATCTTCTTTTTCTTCTTCTATTTTTGTGCTTCTCTTTTTTGATCTCCACTGTATCTTTAGCTTTTATACTTTCTTCAAGTTTGAATCTTGCCAGTTCATAAGCTGTCTGATTATCCTTAAAAAGCACTTTTTATTTTCTATACCTATTTTAGTTTTGTTTTTTCTTTTTGCTTTTCAGTAAATTATTATAAACGGAGACAAGTTTTCTGCTTGCATTTTTGTTATCAAAAGATCTTTAAGTTTTTATCTCGATTCTTTTCTTCTTCAAGTTCCTTTTCTTCTTTTTCGAGCAGTTGAAGACGCTCTACAATTGATTATTGACTTTTGACAGATTCAGTTCTTTATCTCACTTTTTAGAATCGCTTCCTCTTCATTGCACTTTTTAAGATAAGTTCTGAATTTTCTTTATTTTTCCTATTGATATTTTCTATAATCTCAAATATTCTATCAAGATTGATCTCTATATTGCCGGATGATATTTTTTGCTCAGATCATTCAACTCCTCTTTGTAAAGCAGATCCGTCTATATAAAATATCGTTAAAAATATTGACTTATACTTAATTCTTGTTTTGTTCGGATCTTATTTGCCTCATCCATACGATTTTTAATTTGTATTCTATGTTATTATATCCGCTCGTTGAAAAAATAGTACGAAGTATCTTTGTTCTTTCTTCCGTCTTAGCATTTAAAAGATCCAAAAACTCTCCCTGCGCTATCATTGCTATCTGCTTAAATTGCTTCTCATCTATATGTAACAGCTCATAAACCGCTTTTTACTCTATCCTTCCCCTCTATAGGTACTGCATTCTCCTCGTAAAAAGTAAGCATTCTCCTTTTCTTCCACCTTACCTTCCCTCCTTTTTCGCTCTTTCATAAGGAGGATTTCGGCGGATCCTATAGTTTTTACCTTGATGAGAAAAATAAAAGTCAACGAAGCTTTCCACATCCTCTGCGGCATATTCGCTTCTTAGGCTCCGAGCTTCACGATAACTTCCGCTGACCTCTCCGTACAGAGCAAAACAAATCGCATCAAAAATAGTAGTTTTACCTGCCCCCGTATCTCCCGAGATCAAAAACAGTCCTTTTTCATCAAAATCATCAAATCTTATCTCCGGCATCTCTTTTGCATACGGACCTATGGCACTTATAATTAATTTAATCGGTTTCATTTATTACCCCCGCTTCTTTAGCAGCCCACTTCATTATCTCAAGCTCTTCTTCTTTCATATCACAGGCATATATTTGCTTATAGAAATCTTATATCAGTTCATCAAAAGTCTTATCTTCAGCTATCCTTGATATGTCAACATCTTCTATTTCTCTTGTATGTGAATTATCGTAATCTATCTTCACTGTATTGGGATAATATGCTCTGAAGATCCCCATTGCATCATTTATTATGTCTTCATCCGTCAATGTCGCATATATAAAATCATTATTCGAACTTATATTTTTTTCATCTAAAAGCTCCTTCAAGTTACCCTTTAAATGCCGTATATCTCGCATGGCTGTCAGGGTACATATTCTATCAGCTTACCCTTAGTTTCCAATGTGATGATAGGAAGCGACTTACTGTTATTGACTTCACTGAGCGAATATTTAAGCGGTGAGCCGCTGTAACGTATATGTTCAACACCGACCGACTGCGGTGAATGTATATGCCCCAGAGCTACATAGTCAAACTTTTCCAGACCCGAGTAACCTATCTTTTCAACTGTTCCCACATTGTGTACGCTAAGCCCCTCCGATCCTGCCATCTCCGGGATCTTCTTTACCCGCAACGAATTGATGTGCTACCAGAATATTTCTTTTTAAGATCAATATCGGGTGTTCAAGTATAGTTCTTACCGCCATATCGTAACTGTCTATCTTCGGTAAAATGCTGTACCTGTAAAGCCTTTACGAATGGCATGAGGGTAGATGTTAAGCTCTCCAAATTCATCATTCAAACTGAATTTTTTCAACCTTCCGTTGAATTTTGAACTTATGTATATATTATTGGATTCAAATAACGAACTTCCGAAATTAAGCCTTTCATCAGAGTCGTGATTGCCGCTTATGATATAAGTTTTTATACCTGTTTCTACCAGTTTTTCTTAAAAAGATCCAAAAGCTGTACCGCTTTTTCACGGGTACGGACTTATCATCACATCTCCGGCTATAAAGAGTATATCAACTGACTTTTTCCTGTGCTATTTTTAATATCTGTTCCAATATATATTTTTGATCTTCATACAGATCAAATTCCCCCAGGACTTGCCTATATGGAGATCTCCCAAATGCATAACTCATAGAAGCTCCTTCAACATTATTTTTGTTTTATTTTTACGTTGTTTAATAATATGGTGTTTATAAAAGTAAGATTTATATATTAACATATAATAATCTTATAATATTTTCTTAATTAATCTGTTGATTAAAATTTTAACATCTCCTCAATAAAAGTCAATCTAAACAGGGTAATGTAAGCTGATTTTTGCAGGCTTATATGTTATATATATATATTATGGAACTGATAGGTAATAACAACGGAGGTGTAATATATGACGCTTTTTAGAAAGAGATAGGGAAAACAGATTTTCTGCTATATCCAATAAATTACAGCAGCTATCGAACTGTGAAGCGTTTCAAAGGAACTTATGTTTTTACATAGAGTGCCTGCTTTTTATATGATGTGATTTTAATAGCTGTTATACTTTCTTATCTTTCTTATTTTTACCATATTTTTATTCTTATTATATGAGCAAATATCCTGCATACCACATAAGCTCTCCAAAAATATTATAAAGGCATCGTCGGATACCAGTTCTTTTATAGTCCATCCTCGTTTTTATAAAATACATAAAAACCAACATTTGAATAACTAGAATCAAAAAGCAAGTACAATAACTCTTTTATAATTGTCTTCATAGAATGATTTCCTCTCTGATATCAAGATTTTTGCAACACCTTAATACCATTACACGGAAATATTATTTTTAGGAATAAATTGTATCCTAAGTTCCATTCCCATTCCTTCAGCCAATCTTTTTCAAAAGACTTACCGTTGAGTTCCTTGTACCGTTTTTCCAATTTACTTATATCAGCCTGATTTATTCCTGTTCTTTTTGAAAGTTCTTTTTGTGTGAGATTTTGTGCTGTTCTGGCATCAACAATAGCCTCTTATAACATCCATTTCCGGTTGTATATCTTCGTATTCTTTTCTGAAATTTATATCTTTAAGCTGTTCATTCAACATATCATCAAACGTTCTCATTTTCCACTTATCCTTTCTATGTAATCTTTTCTTCTATCTTTTGCAAGTTTTATTTCTTCGTTTTCACAATCCTTATAATTCTTCTAAAGAAATCATAACCTCCATTTATATACTCACCCATCTCTTCATCCTTATTTTCAAAATATGGTGAAACCGGGAAATATCCCCATACAGGCCCCAATCCTCCACATATATTTCGGCCTCCATCTCCACCTTTATATGAAAATACGCCTTTATCATATACAATCTCTCTGCAATACGGATCTTCCGCTATATAAAGTCCAAAGAAGTTTTCTTTCTCCAAGGAATACTCTTCGTCATCATCCATAAACGCTATATATCTAAGCTTCATAGAAAAATCCATATTATTTCCCCAAGGAAAGATAGTTCTACAGCCCTTACCTGACAAATACTCCCACTCTCTTTTTGTCGGAAGAAAATAACCTTTATCTGTTATATCCTGTAACAGTTCCTTAAACGTAGTTTCTCTATAAACTTTACCATGCCAACTTTCATTTTCTTTTATACAAACAAATACTCTTATGAACTGTTATTTCAGATATGCCCTTTTTTTCAGCACTTTTCAATCTTTGCTTGCAATTCTTTGTTTTCTTTAAGTTCATCATCCAAAAATATCCTTCCAACAGGTTTCACTATAGTCCTTTTGGACTAATAGAGGATGATTAAAATAGTCTCCTCCTTACTAAAATTGTTATTAAGATAGTCTTCTATTGTTGATATAAATTCATCATCTTCAAGCTTTTCTTTTATCTTCTCTGTAATAGAATCTTGACTGTCATCTTCATCCTCATCTATAAATGAGTATGCGAGATAATATAAATTTTCTTCATTAAAAATTTCAGAAGGCTTTCTATCTTTGAAGTCAATTCCCAGCCTAACGCTCACACCCGGAATAAATATAAATTCTATACCGTCTTTTGATATAAACTCTGCTGTATATGTAGATTTATTAAAAGCGGAAAACTCTTTAAAAGCAAAGTATTTCCAAATCATATACTTCTGCAATCTTATTTAATAATTCCTTTTTGTCATAAATAGAAAGTAGATCATACTCAGGGTTATATAATTTTTCTATTAATATATTATTCATTGATTTGGACCTCAATACTTTAACTCGACTCTATCTAAGCGGCCAAACATTTCTCTATTCGAAAGCAGAAAGTTTCTCATCTCCACAAAAGCTATCCATAATTTTAACACTGACTTCGACTGCCACATCACTTTTAAGCACCTCAGAAAGCATGGCAATACCTTGTTCTGTAAAGGCATAAGGGTTTGACGATGAATGTTTCAAAGTTTTTGAACCGGTTAGATCTTGTCTATTTGTATATCGCGTTATGCAGGCGGTTCATTTTATCTTAAGTTTTTCAATCTACAACCCTCAAGTATGCCTTTTTAACACTGGATTTTTTATTATCTATAATATTAGATACTGTGAAGTTATACTATATATTATAACATTTTGTAATTGAACAGGTACAGAAAAAGTACATAACTGAAAGATTATATTATCTTAATGTTATATGCTTTTATACTATTTTTATATTTTTAGACAAATAGTAATTTATCGTCTATGTCCATATTTATCAAATCTGATAGCAATTTCTGTAATAAGAGGTGTAGTTGCAAATACAAGCGCTTGTAATGTACAAATCATTGTACCAATAAATCCAACTGTACTCATAGGCTTAGAAATAACTAAAATCATTGCTATGATGAGATGGCGGTATCATAATTAAGCCAGCAAAGAAATAATACTTACAGCAAAAATATAAGCGAATTTCTCAGTATCTACATTCTTTCTCCACATTCTTGATTTAAAACCAAAAATTCTGCTTTGTTTTCGGACTCGTAATAAATGTAACCTAAGGCAGAAAAAGTAGAAGAAACAATAAGATTAATAATTAACATCAAAAGCCAAAATGTCATATCTGCCACCTCCTACAAATTCTAATTTTTACATAACAAATTTACTAGCCAGTTTATAAACCTAAATTTTTACTCCTTTCCTTTGAACAAAGAAATTGAATTGATAAGATTGAAGCAAAAGGTACATATCCATAACGCTGTACTCATTGTGAGCATAATATCCATTAAACCACCCCAATCTTCTTTAGCCACTCTGCCTGCCCCCATCAGCATAGAAAGCACATAAAGTCAGTGCAGTTAATGCCATACTTGCGAACCTGAACCACTTAGCATCTTTTTATTCAACATCCAAACTACATTCAATATTGCAAATACTATTGAACCAATTCCTAATAACATCCACATAAAATCACCTCCTAAAACTGGGATTTATCTAATTCTAACATCTAGGGAGTTATTCTATTCGAGACATATACTGGACTCAGCGGTAGATTGTCTCCCTCTTTCTACTTTACATCAGCTTCCCGTAAAGACAGAGGTCACCTCCTTCCCATCCTTAAAGACTGCATTTTTCTGCAAACCTTCCTGAACGAAGCCATTCTTTTTCCAGAACACGCTGGGATGCCGTATTTGGAGCGTACACAAGTCCTGTGATACGAGGAGGAGATCTACAAATGCTATCTCACAGATCTGCCTGACCGCCTCGGTCATGATCCCCTTAGACCAGTAGTCAGTCAGAAGCAGATATCCGATTTCCCCATCCTTACAATACACATCGGATTTCTGTTCAACGGAAATATTACCAACCGCCTGGCCGTCCACAATGATCGCACGGAAGATGCCGTCCTTTCCGTCATGCTCAGACACCATCCCCAACCACCAGTCAGCCGACGCCTCTGTATATGGGTAAGGAAGACGATCTGAGAGGAAGGAACGATCCACTCTGTTACATATATCCATCAGTTCCTGCTTTAATTCCCCACTCCATTTTTTGAGAATAATATTCATGTCAAATTTCCTCCTTAAATTCTAATTTGTACTATTCATTTCAAAATATGCTTTTACATAAGCAAGTAATGTTTCGTCCGAATAATCGCCCCCGGTAGAATATGCTATATTCATTATTTCTAATGTAGATTCATCTAAAATTCTTGTCATTATTTGTAAATTCTGAAACTATTTTTATATTTTTTCAAAATCATCTTCATTTGCTCCATACGGCAATTTCATCCGGTCATCCTTTCCACAAAAGCTCCTTGCTTTTACTCTTTTTAAATTATATACCTATATGTTAAAATATAACAGGTTAACCTTGATATTTATTCAGGTTTTTATTGTGAATATACTTATTCAAAACAAAAATATTTTTAAAGAAGGTTTTTATATGAAACTAGGAATCGTTGGCTTGCCGAATGTAGGTAAAGTACATTATTTAACTCATTGACAAAGGCGGGTGCTACTGCCGCAAACTATCCTTTTGCTACTATTGACCCTAATGTAGGTGTTGTAGCAGTCCCGGATGACAGATTAAAAGAACTTGGCAAATTATATAATACAAAAAAGGTAACACCTGCACTTATAGACTTTGTAGATATCGCCGGTCTTGTAAAGGGTGCCAGCAAGGGTGAAGGACTTGGAAACCAGTTTTTATCAAATATTCGTGAATGTGATGCCATTATCCATGTTGTAAGATGCTTTGATGATTCAAATATCATCCATGTAGAGGGAAGTGTTGATCCTATCAGAGATATCGAAACTATCAACCTACAGCTTATATTCTCCGATATTGAGATTTTGGAAAGAAAGATTGCAAAGACAAAAGAAAGCTGCAATGAATGACAAAGCTCTAAAGCATGAGCTTGATATCCTTTTGGAGCTCAAGGACATACTTGAAAACGACAATATGGCAAGCAGCTACACATCTTCTGATGAAGAGGATATCGCATTTGTAAAATCACTTGGTCTTATCACATATATGCCTGTTATCTTTGCTGCTAATGTATCTGAGGATGACCTTGCTGATGACGGTGCTTCAAATGAGTATGTAGCTAAGGTAAAAGAATATGCCGCAAAATCAAATGCAAAGGTGTTTGTTGTATGTGCAGCCATTGAAGAAGAGATTTCACAGCTTGATGATGAGGAAAAAGCAGAATATCTTGATGCTCTTGGAATTTCCGTATCAGGTCTTGATAAGCTTATTGCTGCAAGCTATGATCTGCTTGGACTTTTAAGCTATCTTACAGCCGGTGAGGATGAGTGCAGAGCCTGGACTATAAAGAAAGGCACAAAGGCTCCGGGAGCGGCAGGAAAGATTCACTCAGACTTTGAGCGTGGATTTATCAAAGCTGAGGTTATCAACTATCAGGATCTTCTCGACTGTGGCTCTACATCTGCCGCCAAGGAAAAGGGGCTTGTTCGTATAGAAGGTAAAGAATATGTAGTACAGGACGGAGATGTAATACTCTTTAGATTTAATGTATAAACAGTTTATATAAAGGGGGCTTATATGAAAAAGAATACATTACCTGTTTTTGGTGTCGGTCCTATTTATGCAGTCAGTTGTTTACTTCTAACCGCGTTCGGACTTTTCTTAAAAAAGAAAGGATTTCTAAATAGAGGTGACCTTCCGGGCTTAAAGTCTGTAGCAATGATTATAGGCTTTCTGCTTATTTTTATCGGAGTTGCATTGTGGATATATGCTGTAATCATTCAAAGAATTGATAGAGAGATAAGCAGTGGGAATCTGCTAACAACGGAATATATTCTATTGTCAGAAACCCTATATATCTCGCATTTTTATGTGTGTGTACGGGTATTCTGGTAACAGCACATAATTTGTACTTTGCCTTATATTTCCGGTAGTTTTTTATATATTCTTAACTGTATTGATGAAGCGGACCGAAGAAAAGTGGTTACTTGATAAATTCGGCTCAGACTATACGAGTATTGTAAACATGTCAACAGGGTAATACCTTGGTTTAGACATTAATATATTTATGCCATCAACTAAGATGACAGAATGGAGATTATTATGGCGTTAATGGATTTGTTTAAAAAGGCTTTTATAGGGAGCAAACTGACGAGGAAAATCGTAAGAACAAAGCCAGAATGAGAAATATTTAACAGCAGTGTTGCAAACGGTGATGATTATAAGCTGATTTATTGTCATATGGAAAACTACACCAATGCTGTTTTGGTAGAAGTTACAAGACATAGTAACTTTATTGTAGGCTACAAAGAAGGCGAAGTTGTAGTTATTCCAGTAAATGCAGAACTTACAGAGTATAGCGATGCAATGATATTTAATAAAAGCAAATGAGAGCAATACAAAGACATCTCTCGGTTATTGTTTTGTAGGAAATAAAGATGTTTTCTCTGCAATTTGTACCTATGACCTATGAACCGGTATAACTGCGAGTGCAAGACATTCAGTTTCAATCACTCAATCATCTGCAGAAGTGGCTGAGTTCAAGAATTTCTTTAAAAAGGGATTACAATAATTTATAAATATGAGAGTATTAATAAAAGAAGATATAATCGCCGCACTAAAAAGAGCGGTAATACCTGATGAAGAGTATTATATTGATAGTGAAATAATAGATGCAATGCTTGAGTATCCTGATTCCTTCCAATTTGTGAAGCCTATCTTGGAAATAATATCACAAAACCCGGGTGTCGATTTCGGATCTCCCGGAGAATTGGTCCACTTTGTAGAAAAAGTTTTACAAAAAGGGCTATGAAGAAGCACTTATTGAATCGGTAAGGAAAAAAATCCTACATTTCATAATATATGGATGATCCATCGTTGCTATAATGATGCAAACTGTACTTTTCATAATGACTTTTTATCGCTGATAAATGAGATTAAAGAAAACCCTTCTCATCTGCTGATATTAAAAAGGCAATTGAAATGTTTAATTGGTAATTTAATAAAAAAATCTTGGAGCAGCAAACGCCTATTCCAAGATTTTTATTTATTTCATTAACATTTTAAGAATGCGACAATATAATGTCGGTTTAAGTGTCATTTTAACAAAAATATCACTGTAAACCTTGTATCAATCCACTTCCCTTTTTTAAAAATCCAATATCTTATCCTCATTTCCACGAATTATCATCTTCTTGTTCCCATTTTTGAGAGTAAATATGCCGTATTACAAACTTTAAATATCAGCTCAATATCATGTGTTATAAGGATAACCGGGGTGTTCTTTATTTTTTCTCTAACAGCATCAGCAACCAGTTTCATTCTCCTGTAATCAAGCCCTGCTGTAGGTTCATCCAAAATAACGAGTTTGGAATTTTTAAGCAATGCTATAATAACTGCCAGCCTTTGTTTTTCTCCGCCTGATAAATCATGTGGATTTAGCATTCTTTTATTCCATAAATCCATTTCAACCAGATATCTTTTAACCTCCTCCAAATATTTTTCTGTCTTTTACTTTATCTTTAGGAATCAATTCTTTTTCAACAGTTTCACAAAAACATATTGTTGCAATTTTTGCAGACTGATTGCTACATCGAATAGCCTCTCCTTTATGGAACGGCTGTATGAAGTCTTTCCTTTTTTTAATGGTATAATACCTGACAATTGTTTGGCAAGTGTTGTCTTTCCTATCCCGTTATCACCTATTAAAGCCATACATTCCCCGATGTTTAGAGTAAAATTAACGGCTCCTTTAGACTATAGCCTTTATTACTTATATATACATCTTCAATTCTTATCATTTGATTATCATCAGGATATTCCATGACGGATTTTAAATTATTACTGTTAAAAGACCTGAGTTCATTTTTTGTTCCAAATCTGATGTTAAATCTTTTGATGAAAAATTCCTCAATCTTTCCTTCTTTAAGAACTATCATTCTGTCTATTAACTGAAATAAATATGACAGTCTATGTCCACTATAATTATAGTTTTACCGCAATCCTTCAAATGTTTTAAAAATTCTTCCAAGCTCATTTTGTAGATGTATAATCTAAATTTGCCGAAGAGCTCATCCAATAAAATAATCTCGCTGTCAAATACCAATGTAGAAGCTATGGCTACTTTCTGCTTTTTGTCCTCGGAAAGTTCTCTTACTTTTCTTGTTTTTTAAATCAGAAATCCCTATTTCCTGTAGAGAATTTTGAACCTGTCTGCGTAGCGGAATTTCGTTCCATTCCCATATTCTCGCCGATAAGAGCCACTTCATTTCAACATCCTTTGACTGATCATTCGGATTTTGAAATACATTCCCTACATACTTTGCGATTTCTCGACTTTGTGGTCTGAAATACTCTTATCCAAAAATACTTATTTGTCCTATTATATTTCCATCGTATAATGCGGGAATCAATCCGTTTAACAGCCTTAATAAACTCGTCTTACCGCATCCTGACAATCCTGTAATAACAATAAATTCACCTTTATTTACAGAAAAAAGTGATATCCTTTAGAATAGTTTCCTTACTATGTGAAAACTTCTTTATATCAACATTTATAATTTTTTTGACATATCGTAATACCAAAGTAATATAA
>BNJU01000292.1_pt1 | contig 14368 bp, 16 predicted proteins | sample 8539281 | NCBI WGS metagenome assembly BNJU01 (sample SAMD00202456, study PRJDB9452) | human saliva metagenome | isolation source: human saliva | place: Japan
TGTGGTTGAATTCTACAACAAAATGCTTTTAATTTTAAGAAAAATCTTGCAGAAAGCCTACAACAGTGGGCTTTTTGTTTTGTCTTAAAAGCGTTGATTTCTGGGTTTGCTTAGATATTTGCTAGATTGATTCCATGGCCATCTCATAGAATGAGACGGCTTTTTTTGCGTTCTCTTTTGAGAGGTGGCTATATATATCGATGGTCATACTGATTTGTGAATGACCTAGGCGGTGCTGAAGCTCCTTGTAAGGTATGCCAGAGTTAAGCAGCAAACTAGCGTGGGTATGACGGAAACCGTGAAAGCCAATGTTAGGAACGCCAGCACGTTTGAAGTGGGTTCTTAACCTGGTTTGTAAGGTTCGATTATTGGGGTACTTATGTATGAAGTCAGAAAAGACCACAGTTTCAGAGCGTCCGAGTTGCCAAGCCTCTTGTATTTGCCTATGTTTATATTGCTTGAGCATAGCGACTGTTTGGCGGTCTATGTCTATATCCCGATAGCTAGACTTTGATTTTGGGCTATTGATCTCTTGCTTATAGTTTAGGGTCTTTGTGACATGGACAAGGGCACCGTCTAAGTTGATATCGGACCAACTAAGCGCCAGAGCCTCATTGATACGGCAACCAGTGGCCAGTAGGAAGTTGTAAAGTGTAACCTCGTAAAAATGGCGGTACTTGCTACTGTCTAAACTATCGAGATAGCCAAGAAATTTTTTAAGTTCCTGATTGTCAAAGTGTTTGATCTTGTGGCGGTTTGCTTTTTGATTGTTTCGAGGTAGCAAGACCTCACGGGCTGGATTGAATGGAATAGCTTGCATAACTACGCCATACTGTAATATACGCTTGTTTAGCGCGTGGATTTTGTCATAATGCAGATAAGCCCTATGTTCGCCTTTATTGGTCTTTTCTGCTAGTTTGTTGACAATGGACTGAATGAGTGGAGTTGTCAGCTTATCGAGCTTGTAGGAGCCAAAGAGAGGCAAAACATGACCTTCTAGGAGCCTTCTAGTAGCGTCCTGACTATTTGGCTTTACTGTATGCTTGTGGTTATCCCACCATAGCCTAGCCAGTTCCTCGTAGGTGGATATAGTAGAGGCTTGAAACCCAGTGGATCCGTTTATCTTAAAGTCTATAATTGCGTCTTGCGCTTTTTGTTTAACCTCTTTTTTGGTTCGTCCCGTGATTTTTGTTGTAACTTGTTTCCCAGTCATCTGGTCAATCCCCAGATAGATGCTGGAGCGATATACTATTGATCCATCTTGTTTTATATGTTGCGTTATTTTCATGATTTAAACCTTTCTAATTCATCAGCAGGCAAGCTATTATTAAAAAGGTTTTAGTTTGTGGTTTAGATCATGCTAGGGCTTCACAGTTTGCCCTGTATTCAATTTTAAGGAGTTAGACGGTAAATTGTACCAGAATAAAAAAACAAGACGAATATGGGGCTAATGCTACAGTTTTAAGTCATGGGGATTTATTGACAAAAAAGAGCCTGTTCAATGAACAGGCTCATGTATCCGCAAAGGGATAGCGTCTTCTTAATGCTCGCAAGGAGCTATGTACTATTATTATAAGCCTCTTTTTTTTGAATGTCAATTATTTTTATTTTTTGAAAAAGTTTTTTTGAAGATGTTCGTCAATTTTGTTGAGGATATCATCCGAAACACGAAGACCTTTAAGTACCCCGTATCTATTTCTTGGGTCGAAAATACGCAGTTTGCTCACAGTAGTAACTTGACCAATTAGAGCTATGCTACCTGTCTTCATTTTATCAATTTCTGCCTTAATACGTTTTGCGTAAGCAAGTTCGTTCTGAAATTGGGCCAGCTCTTCTTCAGTGGCTTCTGGCAATTGGATGCTCGCTTAATTTACTGAGTAAATTTCTTAAGTTTGTTTGTTAATTTTTTTCATAAATCTCATTACCAATAAAAATTTGATTTTTGCCAAGTTTATCTAAATCAGTATGAGGGTTTAACAGAAGTGAGAGGTATGATAGTGAATACTGGATTACTTAAATCATTATCCGCATCTATCACAATGGCGTAATGCAATCCACCTTCTTCACTACCAACATTAAATCCTAAATGAACTTTAACAATACTTCCGCGCTTGTATTTTAGCATTTTTGTTCGGATAGAAGTTTTCTTCTCTATCTAAATAGTTAATCCAGTCTAAAAATCCAAAAAGATATTTTTTTCAGCTTTTTGCTTTTTGTTCTCCTTCAATTAATCCAGTTAGATAGTCATCAAATTTTGCTAGCATTTCATTTTTTTAAAAGTTTAATGATTCGTTTTTAGATAATTTCTTTGCCATAATAATCTCCTAAAGATCACCAACGAATTATAGATACTCATCTAGTACAAGTTAGTCGGTAGTTGTTTTTAAATTTTATTTTGTAACATTAGTTGATAGTATAGGTGTTAAGCGAACAAAGAGAAAAACACGCTTCAATCTAAATTGCTCTTTTTAGGGGGCCGAAAGTGCTGATTTTTATTTTTAATGTTTGCTTTTATTGTGGTTTTATACATTGTGGCGCGTGGGTTAGTCTATACCCCAAAGTAACGCAAAATCATCTAGATTTTCTTTATCTTTCTTAGCTTCTTGAAGAGCTAAAGACTTAATTTCTTCAAATAGATTTTTCAAACTTTTTATATAATTTGTTGTAATATTCTTGGTTGAATTCCTTATCTTCAAAAACTATGTAGAATTCACTACTTGTTTTTTGAAATACAATATCTAGCCAGAATAGGATATTACTTGTCTTTAGCGCAAGGGCATTTAAAACTTCATAGTTGTCTTTTGGGATTGTATTCATTTAATGATTCAGTGATAGTAGTAAGAAACTCTTCAGGACTGATTGGGAAATTTTTTTACTCTTTGCTAGTTCAATTATTTTCCTTGTCCCTTTTCTCTCTCTTTTACTTTCTGAAAAATTTTATCTTTTGAAACATTTTTTACGAGGTATTTTTCTTCGTCTAATTGTTTATCTAACATATATAAAAATTCTTTGTAAACATCTTTGTCAGAAAAGCGAGGGTCAAGATCAGATTTTTCACTCCCAAATAATCAGCAAGTTTTTGAAAGATTGCCAGATGTTGGCATTGATCTACCTTTTACATAACCAGTTATTGTACTTTTAGGAATATTTAGAGAGTTATGGAGGTCAATTTGTCTAATCCCTTTTTGTTCCAAAAGTAGGTTTAACCTACTAGAAATACTCTCTATTTTTAATATCTTGAGGACTATTTTTAGCCATCTTTTTCTAACTCCTTAACTCTAAGTTATACATAGATTATAACACAAACAGATACACAAAGTACGAAAAATAAAACTTTTTTGAAACCCGTTGACAAAGTACGAAAAATAGTACAATTAAGATAACAAAAATTAGGAGGAAATGTTTTTCATGAAACAAATAACCTTAAGAGGTGCACGTATATCAGCAGGTTTCACACTTCGTGAGGTAGGTGAAACAATTAACAGAAGTTTTTCAGACTATAGCGAAGTACGAAAAAGATAGCACTAAAATTCCGCTAGATCTATTACAGGAGTTGAGTGCTCTTTATAATGTTCCGATGGATTTTTATTTTTAGGAAAAAGTACGAAAAAAATAGTACTAAAATAGAAAAGGAGCAAACCAATGGAACTAGTCTACATGGACGGCAAGAAAGAACCGTATACGCTAAGCAGTATTGTGGCAGAGTGCACGGGATTGCAATATCACACAATAACCAAGACGATCCGCAAACATCAAGCAAGATTTGAACAGTTCGGAAAGGTTGGATTTAAAATCCAAGCTATGGAGAGTGGCCAGAATACCAAGGACTATATTTTGAATGAGCAACAAGCGACCTTGTTAGTTACATTCTTAAAGAACACTGAGCAAGTGGCCAACTTCAAAACCAACCTAGTCAAAGCATTCTTTGAAATGCGCGAGGAGCTTTCTAATTTTCGTATGCAGAGGGCGCTAGAAAAGCCAAAAAGAAAAACACTGCATGACAGTATTGAGAACTGGAAACAAGCACCAAAGCACGCGCATAGCACCATGAACAACCTGCTACTGAAAGCAGTAACCGACAGGAATGCTAAGCAGTTAAGGGAAGAACGTGGTGGATACAATGGCATTGATAGCTTGACCAGTGACGAGCTGGAGCAATATCAAGCCTTTTGAGGATATGGTAATAGCCATGATTGGCTTGAATATGAGTTATCAGGAAATCAAAAGCTATGGTATTCAAAAATAAAAAAACACGCCTAGAAAGCGCGTGAGAGCAACAAAAAAGGCTTACCGAGACCAATCAGCAGAGCCTTTTCACACTATCACTAAAACGAAATTAACAAAAAGCAGGCAAGCTATTATTAAAAAGGTTTTAGTAAATATTTATACCTAGATTATAGCATATCTAGGGTACTTTGACCATACAGAGAGCGCTAACTCTTTAAACTGGTGTTATTGAATTGTATTGTAAAGAATTGGAGTAATAAAAAATGGTAGCAACAAATGTAACACTAGAAGTTGAAGGACTATCTGGAACTACTTTATATCGGCATGCTGAGCGATTGGAGCAACTTTGCCAAGACTACACTCTTGAAGGTGATGAAAGCTATTCTGAATTAGAACAAAAATACAAAAGTATTCTTGAGGAAATAGAACTTTTGGTAATTTCAACAAACAGTGAGTCAAAGACCTGGGAAAAAGAAACGGAAAGCCATGCTGATTTTATAACAGGCAACGTAAATGTTTTGATGGGACTGTTAAATTTCTTTGATTATAGGGTATCTATTAAGAAACAATTTCAAAAATTAGGCCCTTTTTCAAATACCCGATATACGATATTAGAACAAGTTGTTTATAAGACAATGAAAAGTATAAATCCAAAAGTGACCTACAAAATGGTTAGTGATTATGTTTTAGAATTGATAAAGCAAGACTTTTGCTAAGTTAGAAACTGAAGAAGATAGCGTACTTTATAAAATGGCTAAAGATAAGAAATGAGAATAAAGGCAATGACAGTAAAGGAGTTAAATAACATGAATGAACAAGGTTCAAATAGCGTCCTAGAATTATATCCCAATCCTGAGGATATGCCAGATAAGCCATATTTTACTAAGGAGATTTTTCTAAATGTTTGTTTGAGTGATATGACAAGGTTAGCTGTAGTTAGGGGATTGTTAACTGATCAGCTTTTAGATAAAGAAACTAAAGGAGTTATTTGTACAACCTTGGATACAATCATAGAAAATCAAAAAGCTATTTTGCAAGGGGTAGCAAGCGGGCAAATAACCTTTGTAAATAAAGCTGGTAAGGGGGAAATGAATGAGCCTAACCGTAAATGACAAGCGAGTATTAAAATTAATAAAAGTAGGGGCTGAGAACTCAATTACAGGGGCAGAAATCAGACTAATAACCAAATTATCAAAAAGAGCCGTACAGGATAGTATTAGCCGTCTGATCACGCGCTATAGCATTCCTATCGTCGGTGTACGTAATGGAGCTTTAGAGGGTATTTTATCCCAGCCAATCAGGAAGAGCTGTTAGACGGTGCAAAGGCATTCTATAACCAAGTACAAGAGGAGCAGAAGCGTCTAACCGTCCTTTTAAATGCTGATTTAGAGAGTTATAAGCCATTATTGAAAGGAGCTAATGAATATGTTTAGTCTCAGCAAAGAGAGCGAATATGAGCTAACTCATGGCGTCCTGGAGCTTGTGGAGAATTACTTGGGGGCGCGTGATACAGTCAAACCACGTTTAACGGGTTTAATTTCAGCTCAAGTAGCTATGGAAGAATTAGACATAAAATATAAGACGTTGCAAAAGTGGGAAAATGCAGGGCTAAGACGCTACCAGCCCCCGCTAGAAGATACTAGGAAGATCTATTATAGAGTTTCTGACATCTGGAAGTTTTTGGGGGTGGAAAATGGCAAAGACTAAAATCTATTTTTGGCTAAAAGTTGATAAAAAGTTTTTTGACAATATTTTTATCAAGCGACTTAAAAACACGCCAGGCGGTTATACTATGACAGTGATATATATCCGCTTAATGCTGGAAAGTTTAGAAAGTGACTGTATTCTGTACTATGAGGGGTACTTTAATGAACTGACTGAAGAATTGGCTTTAAAGTTAGATGTGTCCGAAGATGATATCAGAATGACTATGGCCTATTTTACAAAATGCGGTCTGATCCAAGTAGATGGAGATAAAAACGCTGAACTACTCCAAGCCAAAGCCATGATAGAAAGTGAAACAAACTGGGCGGGTTATAAAAGAGAACAGAGAAAACAAGCTAAATTGGACACTGTCCAAAATAAAAGGAAAAAATCCAACTCGTGTCCAACAGAGATAGAGATAGAGAAAGAGATAGAGTTAGAAGAAGAGATAGAGTTAGAAGAAGAGATAGATAAAAAAAAACCTGCTACTGAAATTTCTAGTTACTACCAAAAGCGCATAGGGATTATAGACGGACAACAGTACCAGATATTGATCGACTATCTCACTCTTGACGGTATGGAGCTAGAGGTTATCAAGACTGCCATAGACAAGGCGGCAGATAACAGCAAGCGATCTTTTAGCTATATCAATTCAATACTCAAGAACTGGAGAAATAACGGCATTAGAACCATGGTACAAGTCGAAGACGAACAGAGACAGTTTCAGAAAAAGAAACAAGGTCAGTCTGACAATGATATTCAAGACCCGTTTACCTACTGACGGAGAGGGGAAGAAATGGAATTACTGAATGCAGACCAGCTCAATGAAAAAATAAAGGTCACTGATGAGTTTTGTCCAACTCATCAGATTAACCTTGTACAATTTAAAAAGCCAGATGGTTATACATCTCCCTACTGCATGGAATGTACTAGGGAGGATATTAAAAAGACAGAGATAGAGGGCATAGAAAAAGCCTTAGGGCATAATCTGGACTATTCAACCTATGATGTGCTAGCGCGTGAAAGTACGGTGTCAAATGAGCTGAGAGAGGCCTCTTTTAGCACTTTCAAAGTAGAGACAAAAGAGGAACACGAGGCCAAGGAGTTCGCTATCAATCAAGCTAAACAATACCTAGACGGTATGAAAGGGAATACGCTTTTTATGGGCGATTCTGGGACGGGAAAAAGTCATTTGACTTATTCCATGGCCAGAGCTTTAAACGAGGGTTACAAGGCCAAGGGAGAGCCTAAGAGTGTGTTATTTGTCAGCATATCAGAGATAGTCACTCGTATTCAATCTGGCTGGCAATATAAAAATAGCGATTTTACAGAGCATGACGCTGTAAAGCTATTGACAGAGGTTGACTTCCTTTTCATTGATGATTTAGGAACAGAAAGCACAATGAACAGTCAGAAGATCGAAGCGAATAACTGGATTCAAACTTTCCTTTTCAAAGTCTTTGACAAACGAGAAACAACAATCATCAATACTAACCATAACGGGCAAGAGTTGGCGAGGATATATAATAAAAAGCTAGTCAGTCGAATAGGTAAACATTCAGAGGGAAATGTATTCAAAATGACAGGCATTAAAGATAAGAGAATGAAACGCAACTTCTAAAAGCAGTCAAAGCAGGAGTTAATAAATCGAGCTTATCCCAAAAATGAAGAATAGCAAGAAATACTACAAACTGGGTATAAATGACACCGTAAAATAGGAAAAATAAACAATAGGCGGTCTCTTAGATCTTTAGATCTTTGGTGATCGCCTTAGTTTGTAAAAAAGAGGTGCAGAAAATGGATCTATCAAAGAAATTGAAACGACTGGAAACCATACAGCGAGATAAAAACAAGCACACAACTATTGAGGTATGGCTGGGAGAGTGGGACGAAAAAGAAAAATGAATATCCAAAAAGTTTAAGATCAAATGATAAGACAATAGTTTTTAAAAATGAGAATGAATTTAAAGAATGGATAAACTCAAATGACGTTATAAAAAGTAACAGGCGAAGAATAATCTAAATTTTTGAATTGATAGGAGGTGTTAAATATTACAAACTTGAAACCAAAACAAGAGTTGTTCTTGATAGCACTTGTGAGTGAGCCTACTATGGATAAGGCGATAGAAAGAGCAGGAATAACAAAGAAAACCGCTTATAGGTATTTGAAGAATAAAGATTTTTCTGCAGAATACTCACGATTAAGACAGGAAATGCTCAAACGTTCTACAAGTATGCTATTACAAGCGAGTGGGAGGGCTGTAGAGGTTTTGTATGAAGTAGCAGACAATACAAAAGCAAGCCCATACGCAAGGGTACAGGCTTGTAAAACGATTCTGGAGATGGCATACAAGGGCATGGAGATAGAAGATCTTAAAACACGGATAGAAGCCCTAGAACTTGAAATAAACAAAGGATATTAAAAACATTTTGTTTTAGTAGTCTAGGTTTGAACTACGAGCGAACCAAGAGAAAGACGAAATATTCTTACGTCAAATATAAAATAGGTAATGCATTGGAACAGAACAATCACAATGACAAAAAATTAGCCAGAAATGTACTTAGTAAATACCGTTCATTTTGTAGAAAAGCTAGAGTTGACTTTCTAACGGGCAATCTACCTGATAGTTGCACAGATCAACAAAATAAGCTCCAAAACATGGCTTTAATCGAGATAAACAAGATTAGAAAAGCTATCGAGGGTATTTCATCAGCAATGGATAAACGTATTCTAGAGATGAGTTATATGGAGCAAAAAAAGATATCTGCTAATGAACAGATGATTAGGCTCTCTATCTCCAGCAGTAACTATCATAGGCGAAAATCTAGAGCGTTATTAGAGTTTATAGAGCATTGGCAATCCATACCCCCCACTAAAAATAAACGGGGTGTATCTTAACCCACCACAAGGACGCACCCTTTTTCTGTGTGATATTTTCCTTTTTTGAACCCTTTAAAGTTAAAGAAGAATTTATAAATGGCCTTAGTCCAGGTATATTCTATCTAATTGATCATTCAAAAGTTCGATAGATTTTTTTCTAATTTCAAAATTCTATCTTCTAGATCTTCAATATTGAGGAGTTCATCTAGTTTTTAGTGCATTAAGTTTAATTTGTAAAAATGATATCTTGAATCATAAGCCTATGATAACAAGAATTTGAATATTATTTTTAAGGTTTATCTATTCTGCTGGTTTTTCATCTATTTGGTATTTTTGCTGTTTCTATTAAAGTTTATAATTTTTTTATAGTGAATCGAAAAATGCTTATAAAAATAGAAAATAATCGAGAATTGTTGACAAATTCTTTTAAAAAGGTACATTAAAGGCGGATATGATATATAATATAATCATAAGAAAATGAGATGAACACAGGTGACAGATGTGGTACTTGTGTTTTTGTATATTTTTAAGGAGTCAAATATGAGTAGGGAATATTATTTTGATAGTGTTGATGATTTAATAAATCATCTTTTTGTATAAGTTTTTCTGAATTATCTCCACTGAAATTACAGAAAAGTTTATATTTTTCTATTTGCCTTTTTATGCTGGTACATATTCAGGTAGAGATGAAATTGGAATAAAAGAGGAAAAATCACGACTTCCCTAAATACTTATTTAAAGGGGATTTTGAAGCATGGACATATGGCCCCGTTATAAGAGAGGTTTATCAAAAAAATAAAAAAATGATGATTATCAAGCTAAGAAATATGATTTTTGGAGATGGACCAATTGACGTAGAAGTTAATAACTTTATAAATGATGTCGGAAGTATGATAGTGAAAAAAATCTGACTTTGCACTTGTTGATAGAAGCCACGAAGATAGAAGCTGGAAAGAAGCAATAGAAAAAGGAAATTCTACTCCTATTTCTATGGAAGACATTGCAAATGAGTATAAAGAAATTATCCAATCTGCTTGATAGTAATCTAATTCAAGGTGAGAAAACAAGCATAGATTCAGAAAACAGCCTTGAAAGCGATCCTTTAAAAATTAAAATCTGACAAACTTCGAGAATTTGAACTGTATTCAAGTGAAGTAATAAAGTCAAAACATTCAAAATATAGAATATATCCAGAAGATCAATTTACTAATTTTTCTAAATGAAGATGTTGTTCAAAAATTTTTGTAAATAATATAAATTTATTTTGGCCGGATTTAAAAATTAAATGATCATGCCATGGATGAGACTGATTATTCTTCCCTTTCTGAGACAGCTCAGTTACGTCTAGAGAGAATTTTTTTAAACTGTATTTAACTAGAGAATTTTTCATTAAAAAAATATAAATAAGGTTAAACTTAGGACTAACGAGTTGAATAAATCAACATCATTTAGGATATTCGTTCTCCCTAGAAGAAGATAAATACTTAGTTTTTTTATTAGATCCACTTCACCTTGTTGTTACTGATAGAAGAACCAGGGAAAATGGTGTTTTTACAGCCAATAAAGGTAATGGAACGTGTATGAGTAAGTATCTAAAGTAAAAAGATCCTATATTATAAATGGTACCAAATCATCTTTTTTGTATATTTTGGAATATTGAATAATAGTTAAAAAAATGTTATAATTTAACTAGGTGGTAGGCGGTCGAGCACCCATTGGTGCGCGGTGGTCTACCATTTTTGTTTTTGACATAAAAAAAGCACGCGCCCTCTTTTTGCGTTAAAAATTCTTTTAAAAAGCTTTTTAAAATGTGAAAAAGTGTATAAGATATGCTATAATTTAATTAGGGTGGTAGGCCTTCGAGCACCCATTGGTGCGCGGAATCCTACCACTTTTTAGATGATAAAAAAAGCACCGTGTGAGGGTGCTAGATCTTGCCTGCTGAACTCGTAAAATAGTAGAGCTGAAAAGCTCTATTTTTGCTTAGACTTTTGCTTAGATATCAAGAAAATCTAAGAGAATAGAAGAAAATATAATTATCATAGAACCATTATGTATCGTGGGTTAATGGCTTTGTAAAGAACTCTTACGCCATCAAATTTTTACAATACAACAAAAATGCTTTAATTTTTAAGATATATCTTACGAAAAGCCCATGGTTGTGGGCTTTTTTGCTTTGTCTTAAACTGTTGATTTCTGGGTTTGCTTAGATATTTGTTCCCTATGCTTGCTTCATAGAAAGAAATGACCGCCTGTAAAAATAGGCGGTTTTTCTTTTTCAAAAATAAATGATCATTCTCCTGATTTGGAGATTTTTTTATGACCAAATACCTAAAATAATAAACCAAATAGCGATTTTTTCTTCTCCGGTAGTTCTTTTTGTTAAGATAAAACAAACGATTGGAAAGGGTTCTTATGGGATTTAAGAAAAAACATTATCGCCAACAAGTTGACATGAGAGACTGTGGTGTTGCAGCTTTAGCCATGGTCTTTGGCTACTATGGATCATACTATTCTTTAGCTAGTCTGCGGGAGAAGGCAAAAACGACTGCAGATGGAACGACCGCCTTAGGTTTGGTCAAGGTAGCTGAAGAGTTGGGCTTTGAGACACGCGCCTTCCGAGCAGACCGCACTCTTTTTGACTTAGAAGGAGTGACCTATCCATTGATTGTCCACGTGATCAAGGATGGGCGTCTCCCTCATTATTACGTAGTGTATAAGAAAGATAAAAAACATCTTTACGTAGCAGATCCAGATCCAAAAGTAAAGATGACCAAATTGACGATCGAAGAGTTTGAAAAGGAATGGACAGGGATTGTCATTGCCTTGGCCCCGACTCCGGCCTATCAACCTAGTAAGGAAAAGAAAAATGGGCTCCTAGACTTTGTCCCTCTTTTGTTTAAACAGCGACAATTGGTCCTTCATATTGTTCTTGCAACTTTATTGGTAACCCTTATCAATATTGTTGGTTCTTACTACCTACAATCAATTATTGATACCTATGTGCCTGATCAGATGAAGCAGACCTTGACTGTGATTTCACTAGGTTTGATTGTGGTTTACATCTTACAGCAAATCCTCACCTACGCGCAAGATTACTTGCTCCTTGTTTTAGGCCAACGCTTGTCTATTGATGTCATTCTGTCCTATATTAAGCATGTTTTTCAGTTGCCTATGAGTTTCTTTGCAACTCGACGGACAGGGGAAGTGGTGTCGCGTTTACAGATGCCAACCGCATTATCGATGCTCTGGCTAGTACCTTGCTTTCAATCTTTTTGGATCTATCCATCGTCCTGATTTTATCAGTAGTCCTGTTTAGTCAAAATGCTCATCTCTTTTTCTTGACCATTCTCTTGCTGCCGATTTATGCAGTCATTATTTTTGCCTTTATGAAGCCTTTTGAGCGCTTAAATAATGAAACTATGGAAGCCAATAGTGTCTTGTCTTCTTCTATTATCGAAGATATCAATGGGATTGAAACCATCAAGTCTCTTACCAGTGAGCGTAGTCGTTATCAAAAGATTGACTCAGAATTTGTGGATTATCTGAAGAAGTCCTTTGCCATGAGCAAGGCGGAGAGTCTTCAAAAGGGGCTCAAGCACTTGGCTCAGTTGATTTTGAATGTTTTGGTCTTGTGGATGGGAGCTCATTTGGTCATGAAGCAAGAATTGAGTTTGGGTCAGCTGATTACCTACAATACTCTCCTTGTTTATTTCACAGGGCCTCTAGAGAATTTGATCAACCTCCAAACCAAACTTCAAGCCGCCCGAGTAGCTAATACCCGTCTGAATGAAGTCTATCTGATAGACTCTGAGTTCGCAGAGAAGAAGCCCCTTCAAGAGCGTGAGGCTCTCGATGGTGATCTAGTATTTGAGGGAGTAGATTACAAGTACGGTTTGGGGCCAATGTTCTAACAGATATTAACTTAAGAATCAAAAGAGGGAGCAAGGTAAGTTTTGTCGGTATTTCAGGTTCTGGAAAAACAACGCTAGCAAAATGATGGTGAATTTCTACCAACCCACTAAAGGAACGATTCGTCTGGGAGGAAGGGATATCCAGCAAGTGGATAAAACCTTGCTCCGCCAGCAAATCAATTATTTACCCCAGCAGCCCTATGTCTTTAATGGCACAATATTAGAGAACTTGTTACTAGGAGCGCGGGAAGGAACTAGTCAGGAAGATATCTTGCGCGCTGTTGAAATCGCAGGAATTCGAGAAGATATTGAGCGCATGCCCCTCAATTACCAAACGGAATTAACAACGGATGGTATGGGAATTTCTGGTGGACAACGGCAGCGGATTGCTTTGGCGCGTGCTTTGTTAACGGATGCTCCTATTCTGATTCTGGATGAAGCGACCAGCAGCCTAGATATCTTGACGGAGAAGAAAATTGTGGACCGCTTGATGGCCTTAGATAAGACCATTATCTTTATCGCCCATCGGTTAACGATTGCAGAACGGTCTGAAAAAAAGTCTTCCTCATGGACCAAGGTCGTCTTAAGGAAGAGGAAGCCATGAAGAACTGCTGAAAAAGAATGGCTATTACAGCCATTTAGTTACTTGTTAAGAGAGGACTAGGAGAAAAAAGAGAGTATGATGAACGAAAAATATTTTGAAAGTGCAGAATTCTATCAGAAACGTTTCCATAATTTTGCTAGTTTATGGGTAGTCCCTTGTTTTCTTTTACTACTTTTTGTTGTGGGATTCTCTGTCTTTGCCAAGAAGGAAGTGACCTTGTCTAGTCGAGGGACGATTGAAGCTACGCGCGTGATTGATCAAATCCAATCAACCAGTAATTCTCCCATTCAAGTCAACCATCTAAAGGAAAATAAAGAGATTAAGAAGGAGAAATCTTGGTAGAATACCAAGAGGACCAGGAAAAAAACAACAAGGAATGAGCTTAACGCAACAGCTAGACCTCTTAAAGAAACAGGAGGAACAATTAAAATTGTTGAAAACGAGCATTGAGACAGGGGAGAGCCAGTTTACAGGAAATGAGCATTTTGGTTATGACCAGCTGTTTAAGGATTACCAGCAACAGATAGCGATTCTCCAAGCTCAAGCCCATCAACAAAATGCAACCATTGCTTCTCAAAATGCCAGTGCAAGTTCCAGTCAAGCAGAAATTGGCCAAGTTATCCAAGACCAAGAGAAGCGCTTAGCTGATTACCATAGTCTAAAATCAGCTCTACTAGAGGGGAGAAGTCTGGATGCGACTCATCCACTTTACTCTTTCTACCAGAGTTACGCTCAGCAAAGCACACGGAGAGAGAAAACGCTCAAGCACAAGCTTCTTTTATTGTCAGTTGGATAGTCAAATCCAGCAGCTAGAGGCGAGTATTTCTAATTATCGAATCCAATATGCGGGATCCGGGAGCCAACAAGCTTTTTCGACCAGTTTAGATAGTCAAATAGCCTCCCTGAAAGCTCAACAATTGAGTAAAGTTGGACAAGATCTTCTGCTTCTTTTCTCAGCAAATCGCAGATCTAGAAAGTGGTAAAACAGGACGATGGATAGTCAAAAGATTGAAAGCAGTACTAGGAGCATCGATAATA
>BNJU01002607.1_pt1 | contig 14365 bp, 15 predicted proteins | sample 8539281 | NCBI WGS metagenome assembly BNJU01 (sample SAMD00202456, study PRJDB9452) | human saliva metagenome | isolation source: human saliva | place: Japan
GACACGATCTTGATATAGTGAACCCATCAATGGTGATGGCAATATCGTGAGTGGTGATAGCGTATATGAGACTACAGTTCATCCCTACGTAAGATCATCATGCCCGTCGTGCTCTCTGTGCCGATCTTATTTTTGGGATGCGTTGCAACACTGAATCATGCCCATATGTTGCAATTATTGGGAAATAACTTTATTTTGCTATCGTTCCTAGGTTTCCTTGAACTAGTTATCCTCCTCGTTGGGTGGGAACTTATTTTCCCAAAGCTTATTCAGAAAATTGACGGGCATTTTACGACATTCGGGCGTAAGGCGGTCCGTCAAGGTAATGTACGCAGGGCGATGTTGGCGGTTCGCATTCAGTGTGGGCTTCGCAGATTTTCGCGACTTCTTAGTATGGGGTGGTCTTATTGCTATTTCAGATCTGACTGTGAAGTCTGTAAAAGCTTGACATTCTGGTCCTTAAATAAAGGAATTAAAAGGATTAGTCGGCTTCTCTTTTCGGTTCCTATGTTCTTATCGATCGTGTCGACGTGTCTTATGTTGCGGTCGAATGATCCGAGTTTTGCTCAGCGTGTTGATAGAGTGTGGTCATCTTTCAAAGAAAGCATCTTGCTGAATAGTCCAGTTAGCAATATGCTTTTGTGGTTGCCGACCATGTTGGCCATAATGCCGGCTGTGTCGGTTTTGATCTATATATATTTGCATAGTCAAAAGAGGGAAGTGCGAAGAATAATCGATGGAGAGATGCGCTCGCGCCGTAAAGAAGTGGTTTTGTTGTTCAGGGATCTACTTCGTTGGTTTGACCGGAATATCGTTGATATATGCAAAAATTTCGACTATGTGATCAACAATCATTCTACTTATCTTAGGGGTCAGTTGGATTGTGTAAAGAATGATTGTGGCTCCGGGTATAATTGTTGCAATGATTTGCCGTGTAGTTCTGATGGCTATATGTTTGCAGAGCTTAACAGTCTTTCGGAGATTTCAGATATAGTTAGTCGGCTCTCAAGTGATGAGCTCGAAGGGCTTACGCGAGCTTTTGCTTGGCGGGATGAAGCTGTGTGGAATTTGTATGTGGATGGATTTATTCGTTTTTCTGCCGCTGAAAGCATTGAATCACTTTTCTTCACCGAATCTGCAATGAAAAAACGTGTTGAGAATTCAAAGCAATTTCTGCGAAGACTTAGTAATGATGCGCGTGAACGGCACTTGGTGAAGATCGAGGAATCTGTGGTAGCAGATATATATTCTAGTTTGCGATTGGTGTATCTGATTGAAAGATCGCGGTCAGGCTTAAGGCGATACCTATACGCAACGCCTGCTGAGCGGCTAATGCAAACAGTGGTAAACCGAGAAAAATAGCGATGGTTTATTCTGTATTTGATGCCTTGTCGGTCCGGGATTGTGTGTGCTGTTGTAGTTGTTAGAACATATATCGATGTAGTGTAACGATCGATATATTGCGTCTAGTTTTGATGGCTTTTTGTATGATCTATGAAGTCGGGTGAGACGAACAAAATGCTGTTAACGGGTCTTCCTGCGCTCCTGCATGCGCGAGCCCCACGACGTCTGCGTGCGGGCCTCGATCGCCCGGCGCTGAACGCGGTACATGCGATCCACAAGGTCGCGCTCGGATACCCAGCCGACGACGTGTCGCCCCTCATCCACGACGGGCAAAGACTGCAGGCCCGTGCTCGCAGCGCCCCGAGAACCTCGGACGGGGGAGCGGAGGCGGCCACGGCCTCGTCGATGAGAGGCAAATCCGACAGGGGCGCGTCCAGCGATCCATCCTCCTGCGTGAGCTCCGCCAGGCGCAGAGACGACACGAGACCCACGAAGCAACGGTCCTCGTTCACGACGGGCAGCACCGTCTCCTTCGTGCGGCGTAGGGCTGCAATTGCTGACGCGGCGCTCGCCTCGCATGGGAGTGTCTCAGGAGCCTCCGTCATCCACTCGGATGCCGCGCGCGTACCGAGCAGCGTGCCCTCGACCGGGTCGTCGAGGACGTCGCCGCGGCGGCGCAGCTTCTCCGTGTAGATCGTCGCGCGGGTGAGGAAACGCGAGGCACCCGTTGCGATCACGACCGCGAGCATCATCGGCAGGATCAGCGAGAACTGGCCGGTCATCTCCACGATGATGAGCACCGCCGTCATCGGGGCGCGCGCGGCACCCGCGAAGGCGGCTCCCATGCCCACCACGGCGAACACCCCGACGGGAGAATCCGACAGAGGCGAGATGATGTCTCCGAAGGCGGCTCCCGCCATCGCGCCGATGAATAGCGTGGGCGCGAAGACACCGCCCGAACCGCCCATGCCAATGGTGAACGACGTGAACACAGCGCGGCCCAGCATGAGGGCCAGCAGGAACGCGATCGAGTAATTCCCCGCGATCGCCTCCTCCTCAAGCGGATAGCCCGAGCCGAACATGTACGGGAACGCAACGAGAGCCGCGCCGAGGGCGAGGCCGAGCACGCCCGGACGCGCCCACTCGGGCAGATGGGTGCGTGCCCACAGCCAGTCGATCGCGTCCTCCGAGGCGTACAGGAGCTTGGAGAAGCCGAGGCCGCACAGCCCCGCGACGAGGCCGAGGAGCGCCACCCACCAGATGTCCGACATCGACGCGAAGGTCAGGTTGTCGGCGACGCGAATCACCATCTCGTCGCCCTGCAGGATGCGCGCGACCACCGAGGAAGTGACGGCTGAGAGGACGACAAAGCCGAAGGTCTCGGCAGTGAACTCGACGAGGATCACCGAGGGCGAACACCGCGCCCGCGAGGGGAGCGTGGAACGTGGCCGCGATGCCGGCCGCCGACCCGCACGAGGCCAACAGGACCACGCGGGAGACGGGCATACGCAGCCACGAAGCGATGGTGGATCCCAGCGACGCGCCCACCTGCACGATTGGGCCTTCGCGTCCAGCGGACCCGCCCGAACCGATCGTCAGGGCCGAGGCCACGATTTTGACGATGGCGACGCGCCCCGGGATGCGCCCGCCCTTCCGGCGTACCGCGAGCATCACCTCGGGGATACCGTGCCCCTTCGCGGAGGGCGCGAAGCGCTGGATGAGCGGCCCGTACAGCAGGCCGGCGATCGCGGGGGAGAGCAGCAGGAAGAGCCACGGCGCCCACCCCCACACGCCGTGCGACTGGCCGATGTGGGTCGTGTACTCGTCGAAGCCGGTGGACACCCACGTCCACGCGCGAATCGCCAGGTTGAAGACGACGGCTGCCGCGCCGACAACCGCGCCAACGAGGGCGGCGGTAACGCCGAGCAGGGAACGATGCGCGGCGACCGTATGGCCGACGCGCAAGCGAGTCCCCGCAGCCGGTTCCTCTGGCTGCGGGGACTGACTCAGGGGTGTCACAGGTTTGCGATCTCCACGTGAATGGGGGCGTCAGTGGCGATGCCCCAGACGGTCCGGTAGAAGGCCAGCTCCGACTGCCACGCATCCTTGATGTTGATGGCCGAGCGGAAGCGGTGTCCCTCTCCCTGGTAGAGCTTGAGGGCGACCGCGTTGCCGTTGGCGCGCAGTGCCTCGTACATCTGCCTGGGCCTGCGAGGCGGGAACGACCGGGTCGTCGGTGCCCCTGCAGAAGCATGAGCGGCGCCTTAATCTCACCGACACGGTTGATGGGCGAGCGCTGCGCCCACACCGGGTCGGAGGTGTCATCGGTGCCGAGCAGAATTCCGTCGTAGTGCGACTCGAACTTGTGGCTGGTTTCCTTCAACTTCACCAGGTCGGCGATGCCCGAGAACGACGCGCCGGCGGTGAACACATCGGAGGACGCAAGCGCGTTGAGCACCGTGAAGCCACCGGAAGAACGGCCACGGATCGCGATACGCTTCGGATCGACGCGGCCCAGATCGATGAGGTACTGAGCGCCGTCGACGCAGTCCTGAACGTCCATGACACCCCAGTTGCCGTTGAGGCGCTCACGGTAGGGGCGGCCGAAGGACGTCGACCCGCGGAAGTTCACATCCAGGACGGCAAAGCCGCGGCTGGTCCAGTACTGGAAGGGAACCTGCAGGCCGGGTCGGGCAGCCTCGGTCGGTCCGCCGTGCACGTTGACGATGAGCGGGGGCAGCTCGCCCTCGGGGGCGGCGAACTCGGGGTTCACGGGCGCGTAGTAGAAGCCGTGAGCCTCCTCGCCGTCCGAGGTCTTCCAGGTGAGCATCTCGGCCGTGGAGACGAGGGCGGTGGGCACTTCGGCCTCGGACGAGGGACGCAGCACCTTGGTCTTGCCGCGCGACACCTCGATGATCGCGGGAGTGTGCGTCGCGGAGTCCGCGAGGAAGACGACGCGGCCATCCGCAGCGGCGACGTTGCCGATCGGGCCACCAGCCGGTCGCCCACCTCGGCCATGCCGTTGTCGATGCGCACGGTGCCGATATGCCAGACCTGGTCCTCGGCCCACGAGCACACGAGGTAGTCGTTGTCGTAGTTGTCGTAGGAATGCAGGCCGAGCTGCCAGTGCGGGTGCGAGAATGCGCGAGGTCCCGGGTGCAGCGCGCGAGTGCGCAGACGCGAGGTCCAGGCGTTCAGGTCCTCGCCCTCATGCCACACGAAGCCCTGCGTGCGGTACAGGTTTGCCCAGCCCGAGGAGTCATCCACGTGGATGAGATCGCCGTCAAGCGTCCAGCGCGGCTCGTAGACGCACACGCCCGGGCGATCCACCAGGACGACCTCCTGATCGATGGCGCCCTCGAAGGTCAGGGACGCGACGCGCAGCTGCGAGTACGTCCACGGCATGTTCGGGTGGTTCCAGGTGATCCAGGCAATCTTGGTGCCGTCGGGGGAGACCGTTGGTGCCTGAGCGAAGTCGGTGCCCCTCGAAGACCGTGATGATCGCACTGTCGTCGCGGGCGGCGGAGCCATCGAGAGGAATCGCGACGATCTTGTTGACGGGCTCGCCCGGGGCAGAGTGGTCCTCGGCCACCGCGTACACGAGTTCGCGTACGTCGGCGATCCAGAAGTCGCCGTAGCGGACCTTCGACAGAGTCGTCAGAGGACGTACGACGCGGCGCGGATCGGCCGTATCAAAGGTGTAGACACGGCCGTCGGTTTGATCGGAGAACACGATGACGCCATGGTGAACGGCGTATGCCTTGCCGCCGTACTCGTGAACGCGCGTGCCGACATCGGGCAGGCGGGAACCGTCGATGAGAGGCAGGACCTCGCCCGTTTCCCCCGTACCGCGACGGCGCAGCAACGTCCCACGTCCGCCCTGGCGCGGATGTCCCTCCACCCAGTAGGTGTCGGGTCCGTCGACGCGAACCTGGGAGAGCGTGACCGAACGAGCAGTGAAAGAATCGCCCGAAATGGGGGACTTCCACAGGCCGTGGGGTGCGACGGTGACGGACATAGTGCCTCCTTAAGCGGTACGGCGAGCCAACACCACTTATCTTAGTGCGCGCGCTTGTCGCCTGCGCGGGCCGAACGTACCTGACATGCACTTTGATCTGTAGATGAGACGCTTCGGCAACTACACTGGTTCTCATGTCTGGAACACGAGAGTCACGCGACCTGCTGTCGCGCTGCAGCGCACCGCGGGAGCTGCGTCGCCTGGAACGCGAGCAGCTGGACGAATTGGCGGCGGAAATTCGCGCGTTCCTGATTGACAACGTGTCGCGAACGGGCGGGCACCTGGGCCCCAACCTGGGCGTCGTCGAGCTGACGATCGGCCTGCACCGGGTGTTCCGGTCCCCGCAGGACACGATTATTTTTGACACCGGCCACCAGGCGTACGTGCATAAGCTCCTCACCGGACGTCAGGATTTTTCGTCGCTGCGTTGCCCGGGTGGCCTGTCTGGCTACCCGTCGCGCGGTGAGTCTGAGCATGATGTCGTCGAGTCCTCGCATGCGTCGGCGTCGATCGCGTGGGTGGATGGCATCTCGCGTGAGAAGCATCGCCAGGGGGATCGCACCTGGACCGTGGGTGTCATCGGCGATGGCGCGCTGACGGGAGGCCTCGCCTGGGAGGCACTAAACAACATCGCGACGGCGAAAAACCGCCGCATCATGATCATCGTCAACGACAACGGTCGTTCCTATGCGCCGACGATCGGCGGTCTTGCGGCTCATCTGGACGCGCTGCGTACCTCCGCCAGATACGAGAAGGTCCCTGGCGTGGGGCAAACAGCACCTGCTGAGCCACGGTACGCCGGGACGCGCGGCCTACGACGCGCTGCACGGTCTGAAATCGGGCATCAAGGACGCGCTGATGCCCCAGGTCATGTTCGAAGACCTGGGCCTGAAGTACATCGGCCCCTGTGAACGGCCACGACATCGCGGCGGTCGAGACCGCTCTGCGGCGCGGTCGCTCCCTCGACGAGCCGGTCCTCGTCCACATGATCACCGAAAAGGGCCGCGGCTACACGCCGGCCGAGGAAGATATCGCTGACCGATTCCACGCGGTCGGCCCCATTCACCCCGAGACCGGGCTCCCGGTCGCCCCCGAGCGCTTCGGGTGGACGGGAGTATTCGCGGACGAGATCTGCGCTCAGGCCGCCACACGCGACGACATCGTTGGGATTACGGCCGCGATGATGCGTCCCGTGGGCCTTGGTCCCATGCACGAGGCATACCCCGGGTCGCGTGATCGACGTCGGCATCGCCGAGGCCGAGGCCGTCGCCTCCGCCGCCGGCATGGCCTACCAGGGCGCACACCCTGTCGTGGCGCTCTACGCGACCTTCCTGAACCGCGGCTTCGACCAGCTTCTCATGGACGTCGCCCTCCACCGCGCGGGCGTCACTTTCGTGCTGGACCGCGCGGGTGTGACGGGCGCGGACGGCGCCTCGCATAACGGCGTCTGGGACATTGCGATGTGCTCGCTGATCCCGGGCCTGCGTCTGGCGGCCCCCGCGACGAGCAGACGCTGCGCGCGCGCCTTCGCGAGGCTCTCGACGTTGATGACGCTCCTACTGTCATCCGGTACCGCAAGGGTCGCTGCCCGAGCCCATGCCGGCGCTCCGCAGCGTCGGGGGAGTGGACATCCTCTTCGACGAGGCTGTGGCTGATTCACGCGCTCGGGTGCTCATCGTGGGCACCGGCGCGTGTGCGCCCGATGCGATCGAGGCTGCGCGTCGCCTGTCGGCCGACGGAGTGAGCGTCACGGTCGCTGATCCGCAGTGGATGATCCCCATCTGCCTGGACCCTGGCGACGCTGGCCCGGGACTACGACTGCGTGGTCAGTGTCGAGGACGGTATCGTCCAGGGCGGTTTCGGCTGGTCGCTGCGCGACGCGGTCGCAGAGACGGGCGTGCCTGTGCGCTGCCTGGGCGTGCCGCAGGGATTCCCCGAGCACGGCGACCGCGCGGCCATGATCGCGCAGTTCGGCTTCGACGCCGACGGCATTGAGCGCGCGGCCCGCGAGCTCGTCGAGCGAATCGGCGAGCGCTAGACCATTCGAATCAGACGCCGAGAGCGTCGCAAATCGGGTCGAGCGTCAGATCGATCTGCCAGTCGCGCGCACCGCGATTGACCATACGCTCCTCGACCTCATCACCCGACGGGCGTGACGGATCCAGGGGCGCCCACGCGAGGTAGCGCTGCACCTGGGGAGCGAGCACAACCTCGGGTGCCAGACCGAGACTCGACGCGACCGAAGCGACCGCATTACGTACCGTTCCCAGGCGCGCGGCCGAGGCCTCGTCAATGCGATTCCAGTGGCGCGGTTCCGGGATCGACCCGGGCTGCACGGGCTTGCGCTTGGGAGGCAGCTCGTCCTCCGTCATGGCGGCCACGCTGGCGAGGGCTCGCATCCATTCGTCCTCATACTGGCGGGCGACGGGGGAGCGGAACTCGCTGATGCTCATGAGAGCACGCTTGTTGCGCGGAGGATTCGAGGCCGCGCGCACGAGGGCGGCGTTACGGACGAGGCGGCCGGGGCTCAGATCGATGCGCTGAGCGATCGATTCGCGCGTCTCCCACAGGGCCTTCAAGACCGCGAGACCACGGCGGAACGGATCTTGCCCGCGCCGGGCACCGAGCGCCAGCGATCGGGCTTCGGGCCGGGAGGGTGACCGACAGGGCGTAGACGAACTCCTGCTGCGCCCACTCCCAACGACCCATCTCATCGAGCCGCTTCGAGAGGCGGTAGTAGAGCTCCGTCAACAGTTCAACGTCGAGGGCTGCGTAGCGCAGCCACTCCTTCGGCAGAGGCCGAACCGACCAATCCGAGGCCTGATGATCCTTGACGAGGCCCAGGCCAAGCACCTGCTCAGCGACGGCCGCCAGGCCGAAACGCTCCAGACCAATGAGGCGCGCCGCGATCTCCGTGTCAAAAAGGGCGGAGGGGCGCAGTCCAACCTGGCGCAGGTTCGGCAGATCCTGCAAACAATCGTGCAACAGCCAGACGTCCTCCACGCCCGGCTGCAGCACGGACAGGTCCGGCAGTGCGTGCGTGTCGATGAGGAACGTGCCCACGTCCTCGCGGCGAATCTGCACGAGGTAAGGATCGGAGCCGTAGCGGAAGCCCTGAGCGCGCTCAACGTCCAGGGCGATTGGAGCGGAACCAGCGCTCAGTGCACGAGCCGCGGCCTCAAGATCCTTCTGGGAATCAATGACGGCGGGGGTTCCCCCACGCGGCTGCGCAATGAGCTCCGGATTATCCGTATCGCCCTGCGGCAAACCGCCGCCATTGTTGACCAGCACTCAGACTCCTTCGAGATGGCGGGCAGGCACGATCCCTGCCGTCCGACGCATGACATCCGCCCAGCCGGACAGATGCTCACCAAGATACTCACTGTTGGGCGTCCACGAGGCGCGCACATCGACGAACAGAGATGATCCTCGCAGTTCAAGACCGCCGAAGGCCTCGCTCATTTCGCGCGTCACCGTGCCCGTAATGTCGTGGAATCCAGCTCCCGCAGTCTCCAGGCAATCGAGCATCCAGCCCCACACGCCCTCTGACAGCATCGGGTCGCCAATCATCTCGGCATCGACTTGCGCGCGCAGCTGACATACGACCCGGAACGTACCGTTCCAGCCGATCTGCTCCACGGGGTCGTGCAGGATGACCATACGACCAGTCGACAGGGGCTGTCCGGCCTCGTCCTCGTCCGTGGTTCGCATCGCGAGCGCCGCCGTAAAGGGGGCCAAACGGCGAGGTGGGGGCACCTCCTCGAGGAGTATGTGCGCCAGGTGGTCCGCCTGTCGCAGGGACAGCAGAGCCCGCATAAACCTCGGGCGCCGCGTTTTCATTCACAAATCAAATCGTACGGGTGTCCATGCGCCTTTTGGTCCAGACGCGCCGCCAACCTTCATGTCGATAAGTAGCGGGTACGCGTCGCTCGTCACGGTCGTTGTTGCTCCAGCAATTACAGGCCGCGGGATTGCGCAAGATAAACGAGGTACGTGGTCCGACGTGCACGATGTCGCCCGAGTGGTACTCGTCGCGATCATCGTCGCCCGCCGTGTCGACGACGGTGTGCCAGATGTGCCCATACTTCGCGTCAGGGAGCGTGAAGTCGACGGGTTCCGGAGCGGCGTTGAGCAGCAGCAGGAAATCGTCGTCGAGGATACGGCGACCGTTCGCGTCAGGCTCGCGGATGGCGTCTCCGTTGTAGAAGACCATCGTCGAGCGCGCCCACGGCTGGTTCCATTCCTCTTCCGTCATGTGCGTGCCCGCCGGGGTGAACCATTCGATCTCGCCGAGCTTGGACTCGCCGCCGAGCTGCGCGGGCCCTCCAGGAAGCGCCGGCGGCGCATCACCGGGTGATCGCGTCGCAGGTGGATGAGGTGGCGGGTGAAACGCAGGAGCTTGTAGTCGCTCATTCAAATCCCAGTTGATCCACGAGAGCTCGTTGTCCTGGCAGTACACGTTGTTGTTGCCCCGCTGGGTGCGGCCCAGCTCGTCGCCGTGGGCGATCATCGGCACGCCCTGGGAGAACATGAGGGTCGTCAGGAAGTTGCGCTGCTGACGGTAGCGCAGCTCGATGATCTCCTCGTCATCCGTGTCGCCTTCGACGCCGCAGTTCCACGAACGGTTGTCGTTCGCGCCGTCCGCCCCACCCTCAAGGTTTGCCTCGTTGTGCTTCTCGTTGTAGGACACGAGGTCGCGCAGGGTGAAGCCGTCGTGGGCGATGACGAAGTTGATGGACGCCATGGGCTTGCGACCGGTCGTGCCGTAGAGGTCGGAGGAGCCGGCCAAGCGGGAGGCGAAGTCAGGGAGCGAGGAGAACTCGCTGCGCCAGAAATCGCGCACCGTGTCGCGATACCTGCCATTCCATTCGGACCACAGGGGAGGGAAGCCACCAACCTGGTAGCCGTCCGCACCCACGTCCCACGGCTCCGCGATGAGCTTGACCTGCGAGACCACGGGGTCCTGGTGGATCAGATCGAAGAATGCGGAGAGCCGGTCGACCTCGGCGAACTGGCGAGCCAGCGTGGAGGCGAGGTCGAAGCGGAAGCCGTCCACGTGCATCTCCGTCACCCAGTAGCGCAGTGAGTCCATGATGAGCTGAAGGACCTGCGGAGAGCTCATGAGGAGGGAGTTGCCCGTGCCCGTCGTGTCGAAGTAGTGCTGACGATCCCCGTCGACGAGGCGGTAGTAGGAAGGATTGTCGATGCCACGGAAGGACAGAGTTGGGCCCATGTGGTTGCCCTCTGCCGTGTGGTTGTAGACGACGTCGAGGATGACCTCGATGTTAGCGGCGTGCAAGGCCTTCACCATTGCCTTGAACTCAGAAACCTGTGCGCCGGGGTCCTTCGTAGCCGCGTATGCGTTGTGCGGGGCGAAGTAGCCGATCGTGTTGTAGCCCCAGTAGTTCGACAATCCCTTGGCCTGCAGCGTCGTATCGTTCGTGAACTGCTGGATCGGCATGAGCTCGACCGTGGTGATGCCGAGCTTCGTCAGGTGCTCGATAATCGCCGGGTGCGCCATGCCTGCGTAGGTGCCGCGCAGCTCCTCCGGGATCTCTGGGTGGCGCATCGTCATGCCCTTGATGTGGGCCTCGTAGATGATCGACTCGGAGTAGTCGTGTCCCGGGCTGCGGTCCCCCTCCCAGTCGAAGAAGGGGTTGACGACGACGGAGTGCATTGTCGCGTCGGCGGAGTCGCCGCCCTTGGAGCGTGAGGGATCGTCGGCCTGATAGGAGAGGAGGTCGAGAGAATCCGTCAGCTGCGCCTCGATCGCCTTCGCATAGGGGTCAAGGAGGAGCTTCCAAGGGTCACAACGCAAACCGTTCTGGGGATCCCAGGGGCCGTCGATGCGGTAGCCGTAACGTTGGCCGGCGCGCACCTGTGGGACATAGACGTGCCACACGTAGGCATCGACCTCGTCGTCGGGGATGCGCATTGCTGAGGTCGTCGTCCAGGAGGCATAGCGTCACAGACGTTGCGACCGACGAGTAGATCGCGAAGTTCGTTCCGGTTCCGTCAAAGGTGGCACCCAGGGGGTAGGCCTTGCCAGGTCGCGTTTCCATACCGACAAGCCTCGCACGAATATGGGTTGATGGGCGATAATCCGCCCGAAAATGAGCGTGTGACTTGGATAACGGGGGTTTGGTTTTGCGTTCTGGCCAGATCTTCTGTTAAGGTTTTACCCTGTTGCGAAGAACGGTTGACGTTCTGAGAAACGCGGATGTGGCTCAGTTGGTAGAGCATCACCTTGCCAAGGTGAGGGTCGCGGGTTCGAGTCCCGTCATCCGCTCGGGCGATTGGCGCAGCGGGAGCGCGCTTCCCTGACACGGAAGAGGTCACTGGTTCGATCCCAGTATCGCCCACGGTCATCCTGGTAACAGGATTGGCGGGCTATAGCCCGGCCGCACAAGCGGTTCACGCGGATGTGGCTCAGTTGGTAGAGCATCACCTTGCCAAGGTGAGGGTCGCGGGTTCGAGTCCCGTCATCCGCTCTCAATCGGGAATCCACTGATCCCATTGGGCGTGGTGGTTGGCCGAGAGGCGAGGCAGCGGCCTGCAAAGCCGTATACACGGGTTCGAATCCCGTACCCACCTCGGGCGATTGGCGCAGGGGTAGCGCGCTTCCTTCACACGGAAGAGGTCACTGGTTCGATCCCAGTATCGCCCACCAGTAAGTCGGATCTGATGATCCGGCTTTTTTGTTTATGTAGCTCTCGTCGATTGTCGGCGGGAGCTTTTCTGTTTGTGCTCTGTTGGAATCGGCGTGTGGCGGCGCAGTTTGCGGGTTATAGGACACTAGGTGTTGCTGGTGGCGTGACTTTTTGGCTTTCTGGTGCGGGAAAGTCGGGCTATAGGACAAAACGTGTTGGTTTTATGGTGACTTTTCGGCTTTTTGGTGCGGAAAAATCGGTATTGAAGTTGGTGGGAGCCAACTGAGGATGGACTAAACGTTGGTTTTGTAGCGACTTTTCGGCTTTTTGGTGCGGAAAAATCGGTATTGAAGTTGGTGGGAGCCAACTTGAAGGATGGACTAAACGTGTTGGTTTTGTAGCGACTTTTTGGCTTGCTGGTGCGGGAAAATCCACATTGAAGTTGGTTGTTTCATCGTGGGGGTATGAATACCCCCAAATGCCCGGCGTGCGGGCGAGTGATGACCAGGTATGGGCACTCAGCGTCAGGGGCGCAGCGATGGCGCTGCTCCCTGTGCAATATCAGCCAGGTCAGCCGCATTAATTCCACGGCGAAGCATCTTGATGAGTTCTTGGCCTGGCTGCTCAGTCGGCGCCGTCAGGCGGATTTGCCTGGCGGGGGACGCTCGTTTCGTAGGCGCTGTGAGCCATTGTGGCAGTTATGGCCGTTTAGCCCGATCGTCGATGAGGTTCATGACGTCATCTTCGTTGACGGTATCCACCTGGGCCGAGGTGCCGTGGTTCTCATCGCTCAAACTCCCGATTGCGTGCTGGGTTGGTACGCGGCTAGGGAGCGAGAATTCGCGTGCCTGGGAAGCACTCATGAGCCGCATCGCGCCACCGGCCCTGGTCGTCACTGACGGGGGCAGTGGGTTCGCGAAAGCCTGCAAGAGAATCTGGCCGACTACGCGTGTGCAACGCTGCACCTTTCATGCGTATTGCGGTATTCGCCAAGCCACTACGACGCGCCCCAAACTGGCGGCCTCACAAGGTTTATACGCTCTTGGGCAACAACTCTTGCACGTGGAGGGCCGAGAAGAAGCTCAGGAATGGATCGGTGCCTACCAGGACTGGTGCACGCGCTGGAAGGACTTCTTGGAGGAGAAAACACGCAGGCTTGACGGAGGATGGGAATACACCCACGAGAGGCTTGTTCAGGCTCGTAACAGCCGCAACAAGCTCATCAGGCAAGGTCTGTTGTTCACGTACCTGGACCCCACCTGGGACCACCCGATGCCCGCAACAACCAACCAGATCGAAAGCACGAACGCTCGCCTACGCCAGATGCTGCGCGACCACCGCGGCATGCGCCTGACCCGACGCATCAAAGCCGTGTTCTGGTGGTGCTACACCCACTCTGCGCACCCACAGCCAGCAGCCCGCATCCTCGCCACCATGCCCACCGACACATACCTCGAAAACGCCTGGCAACAAGCCGCGCAAAACCACCAAGCCACCGCCATCATCCCCGGCTGGGGCGACGCAATCTGCTTCAACGAACTCCACCACACCACCCCCTACCACAACACCTGGGACTAACCCCTCAACCAACACGTTTTGTCCTATAACTCCCAGTTTGCCGAGGTGTGCTAGCTGCCTGTGCTCCTCGCCGCGCACGTGGGCCCCGCTAATCCGAGCCTGGGCCCGCTAATGCGCACGTGGGCCCGCTAATGCGAGCCTGGGGCAGCCCCGCCCACGCACACATTAGAGGGTTAACGTGCGCATCAAGGGGTTCACGCGCATATTCAGCGGTTCGCGTGCGACCAACACGCCACGCCAGGCACCGTTGTGCCCAACACGCAGACCGCCTCAGCGACAACACGCCGAAGGGAGGGGCCTCATGCTGCAGAACCCCCGCCATTACCCCTGGGGGCATACCCCTTCACTGGCATCAGGCTCCCTCACTGGCGCAACGCCCCTCACTGGTGCAGGGCTACCTGGCGGGGTGCCGATAAACGCCGGCGGGGCGTCGCCAGCAACGACGGGGCGTCATGGGTGGCCAGCTCCACGACGAGGCTTGTGGCGGATGAGGTGTTCCACCCGATCGGGAAGATTCAACCCCTTCTGATCGGGTGGAATCCTCCCTAACGGGTTGAATGCTCCCGATCAGGTGTAATCCTCCCGATGGGGCGCACCCCATCTGAGGAGTTGTGGCGCGCGCACGCAAGCCCGAACCTCCAGCCCTCGCCGATGCTTGGGACCGAACCGCGACCAACATGTTTTGTCCTATATTCCGTGTGTTGTGGGGTGGGCACCACTGAGTGCGAGCCTCGGACTGATGGGTAGTAGGATGACCTCTGCAGCTTGCGATTGC
>BNJU01005505.1_pt1 | contig 14347 bp, 14 predicted proteins | sample 8539281 | NCBI WGS metagenome assembly BNJU01 (sample SAMD00202456, study PRJDB9452) | human saliva metagenome | isolation source: human saliva | place: Japan
TCTTTGTTTTTCAATAATATCTGTTTTTAGGCTTCAAAGATACATTTTTTTCTTAAAGAGAGCAAATCTATACCCTTTATCTTCTGTTTTATGAAGACTTGATGACGATTTATAGTATCTATTAGCATAGTTCTAAACTCTATAAAGGACATTACAAAGATAGGGAGCGTAGCCTAATACGCCCCCACATCTTTACTACATTAAGTCCTTTTTAGAACATTACTTTCAACTTGCAAAATAGTCTATCAGATTACGTCCCCATGCTGGCTGTAGACCATTCTGCTTTTCCTTGCTAAACAGCTCTTTGATGGTCTCTAAATCCTTTGGACTATTCATACTTGGCTGTCCTGTCTGCTTACTCATACTATCAAAGAACATGTAAAGAAGAATACGAGGACGAGGGTTTGATTGGATTAATGCCAATAGCTGACTTGTAACAACAGATTGCATCGAGGTAATAAAGTTTACCATTCTCAACAGGGTTTTGTGTGATAAGGGCTGTGTAATAGAATCCTTTCAATGTGTACTGTTCTGAACGATCAACTCCCTTTTTTGTCTGCAATGCCTCAAGATCAGCCTTCACTGCATCTAAGAATAAGGAAGAATAATCACTCTGTGGGTTGCGAGCAGCATACTGAAGGGCATAGAACACACGGTAATAGGTAGGGAGCCAAGCATCAGGATACTGCATTTCCATACGCTTCAAGTCATTCATTCCCTTTACAATAGATGTAGGTTCGTCTGCCTTGACATTACTTAAAGTGGTTTTTAACTGTGCATCGAACTGATTGTTGTTCTGTGCATTCATACTGGTTGCGCACATAAGGGCAACGATAACGACGATTTTAGAAACTAAAGTTTTCATACGCTTTGATTTTAAAAAGTGAAACAATGATTTCTGTTGCAAATGTATCAAAGCTTTTTATTGCCTCCAAATAATGGGGACAGACAACAAAAAAGTGGTTTAAATAACTATCCAGCCCGCTGAAATACTATCTTTTGGGACGAATAACTAACATGCTTAGTTCGTTGGATAGTTAAGAGAATGATATGATATTTCTGACTAAAGTAAGAAGACACGCACTACTCATTTCTACAAGAATTATTTTAATTTTAGTTTGCTGTCACTTTTAACACTTCGCATAACCCTACTGTAAATTAATAAGTTAAGTCATCATAATGAATGACAGGAATGACAGGAAACTCAATTATAAAGGAATATCTATAGAAAAAGATAAGATGAAGATGGAATATTGACAATACTATATGGCACTTGACCTGATATATACCAGCCCAAGTGCCATATTTTGAATAGACACCTACATCTTTAATTCTCAGGTAAACCTATTTCTGGATTGAATTTTACAGAGACTTTTCTACTCTGAACAATATTTACTTGTCCATTATATGCAATATTAGATTCATCATATTTCATATTTGGGTTAGCATAGTACACCTTTAGTTTATAATTACCAGAAGGCAATTTACTCATCTTAAAACGAACATCATATTTGCAAATGCAATCGGCAAGTGCATCAAGTACATTATGGTACACGACAAGGGTAATCTGATTGTTTTGATTAGCGATGCTCACATAAATATTTTTTACGGCACAGTTGGCTTTCACATCTTCCAGCATACATTGAACTATTCCATCTTTGCCCAGCTCCATACTTAAAGTTGCCGGCATAATGTTGTTTTCAGCATAGGCATCGGGACGTGTCTCTGTTGGAGAGAGTGTTAACTTGCAAGTAGAATTTGCAACATCATAAACTTTTAATGAATCAAGGGCAACATTCTCTGTTGAACATGCAGACAGTCCAATGATGCACAGAAGACTATAAAATATTCTTTTCATAATTACATGAATTTTAGTTTGTTATTATTTAGTTGAACGTAACTCTCTGTTATTTCTTGCTTGTGTATTTATGTATTTCTGTCATTAACGAATAAACATGATTAACACTTTCCAAACCCAAAGCATAATCAGCCTCATGTTTGTTTTCAATCATGTCAGCAAAAGTCTTGATTTCAGAAAAGAACCCTTGTGAAACAATTTGGTTATTCCCAATAGTTGGGACAAAGTTGTTTCTTCCGTAGAGACAAATTGTTGCTCCATTGTTTGGAAAGACTTTCTCCAACGGAATCCCTAACAATGCAGAGCGTCTCGGCATGAAATCAAGTCGCTCCATGTTTTCCAACACATAAAGTCCTTTATCTGTACTGATATTTAGCTGTTCCTGTGCTTCTTGCCAAGAATAATCTGTTGATAGTTCCAACATACCTGTTATATCTTGGTGCTCCAATACAAGAAACAAAGTTTGGGCACCATCTCTACTGCGAATGACATCCAAGCTCTTTATCTTTGCCTCTCCAAAAAGGAATGTTACATAGTCAAGAGGATGGATGAATAGGTCAAGTAAAGTATCTCCTTCAGGGTATAATCCTGTCAGATAGCGATAATGATAATGCCGTTTGCCATCACCTTTCAATCGTTTTTTCAATACTTGAGTGGCAGGGGCAAAACGCCTTTGCAGTCCGACAACGATATGTTGTGAGCCATATAGCATGATAGTATCGATCAAAGACTTTAATTCTCTTTCATTCTCACAGGGTGGTTTCTCTATAAATAAGGACTTTCCTGCTTTTATAGTTTCGGTTGCAATCTGAAAGTGTGAATGGGGATTAGCTGCCACAAAAACACCAGAAACGGTATCATCAAGCAGTATATCCTGTAAAGAAGTTGTTCCTTTGACTCCTTTATACTTTTGAGAAATCAGTTCGGCTTTCTTCTCTGAGGTACAGCAGATATATTTCAGTGGTAACTGAAGATACTGTATGACGGGCAGAAGGTTGTTTGCACAATGATTGCCAAACCCAACAAGAGCATACTGTTGCGTGTAAGTATGACTCAACTCTCTCATACTGCGTATATACTTGTATCTGCCTATGATGTTATCTAAATATCCCATTTTAGCTTTGCTATTATTCGTTTGAAAATGTTTATTATAGGTGGTTTGTCTGTTGCTGGTCCATTGATATTTTCCCATAAAACAACTCTATCAATCGTTTGGGGATTATCTTTTCTATATTTCTTAACAGGATAATGTCATATTTTCGGTGATAGTTGATCCAACATTGATTGCATTCTTTGGAGTACTGACATTGAATTTTGCACGTATTCTTTGAATTGAATATCTCATCGAGTGTATTCTCGTGAATATTACCCAAGATTACATCTAAATTCTGGCATAAGGGGACATCCCCATTAGAATGGATGACCAATTCACTGAAAATGCTATGACACCGTAACTTCAGTCTATTATTCTTCCACTCGTCATACAAAGCTACAAAGTCAAAGTTCTCATATGTTTGATGTATGGAAGAGGGTATCTGGCTGATGAAATCCGCATCATTGGATTCTATTAAATCTTTGGTTGTGTCGAAGAATGACATTGTGCTGTAAATGCCAATACGTACATCAATGTTATATTGTTTAGCACAATCTATGACATGCCTCATATCCTCAAACGAGTTCCATGGAGAAAGACAAAACATTAGGGAGATAGGCACAATGTCTTTACATGCCTCTATAACCTTAATCACTTTGTCATACCCATCTCTCCCACGCATATAACGATAGGTTTCTCTATTACCGTCAAGTGATATGTATAGATGTTTGGGATGATGATTCTTTACAGCAGAAATTACCTTGTTCGTTGCAAGGCAGTTGGACAACAATGTATAATTAGGATGGTTAGTATCAAACCATTCTAATATATTGTCTGCTTCGGGATGGAGGATAAACTCGCCTCCTTCCAAACCTACTATCGTGCTTTTTGTTACACATTTACTATTCATTATTCTGATAATATCAACCAAACTTAGATTTTTCTGTAGGTTTTTTCCAAATGGAACAGTGTTTGCAACGAGACTGACAACTTGTTGTGGAATATATCATTAAAGAGGTAAGTTCCTTATGCTGTCTGCGTACTACATTGTTGACAAATACCATTCCATTGTGGATGTAGTCATAAATACTGTACATCTTTTTAAGTTTTGTCTTTTATTGTAAGAGTAGAAAACAGAAAAAAGACTGCACAGTTTTGTAACTTTTTTATCAATTCATTCTCTCCATTTACCAAGTAAGCCGTAATCCGAATGGTACGGTAATAATAAACGGATGCTCTGTACGGTAAGTTTCGAGACTACTACCATTTCTAAAATAATAGAACATATTTGGTTCTATATACAAGCTGAAAGGTTTGAATAGCTTGTACTGCACACCGGCACCTAAGTTTACAGACCACTGAGAACGTGGCTTGATGTCACCCTTTAACGTGTAGGACGAGTCAGACGTTATGATATACTTCTTATCAAGTGAACTGTGAACTGGCATCTCGAATGTCACTCCACCGGTCGTATAGGCATTGAATCGTCCCTTGCTCCATATACGATAGGTCAATCGTAATGGTATGCCTACATAATCAATTTTCTGGGTCTTCAACAAGGTCGCACCATGAAACTCACTCTCAAAATTCAGACTTTTCAGTCTTGTGTAGGTCAATCCCTGTGCCAAAAGTCCAATGCTGACTTAATTGCTTATTAATGCGATAAACCAAATGTTTTTGGGCGATAGTGATGCGACCTCCACCTAAAGACGCTATTGCCCATCTGTTGCATTATTCAGTGCAATCCATGACATTTTTGCCCTCTCGACAGAATCCATCAGCGCATTGTTCCTGACTAAATAGTTCTACATAATCATCCCAGGTATATAGTTTGGCAGCTGCACCGCCGTTAGCATAATCTACCACCGAGAGATAGTTCAAATTAGACATAGCTCCATTGGCTCCAGCATTTGGAGGAATAGCCGAAAGTTGAATGTCCACGTATATTTCTTCTTATGATTTACACCGACCTTCATACTTTCATTCGATGCCAACATTTTATCTTCCGAAATTTGTGGAATGTGAAGCACTGAGTCGTCTATACTTACTCTAATTTTAGCAAGATATTTCTGCAAGGAGTCCTCATGAAATGATACAATCTGCTGTCTGGTTTCTATACTATCTGTTATTATTCGTGAAGAAATATCTTCAGTAGAAAGAGTCTTTTCTGCCAAAACACGCCTATCATTTTCAGTAGCACTTGAAGGTATAGAATACCTTGGCTGCCCATTCTTTTGAGAAGCAGCTCTATTTTGTTGAACTCGTTTTGGAAAGTTATGATGAGTATCTAAAGCCGTTGATCTATTATCAGATGTGTCAACGAACTTGTCCCTCGTTACGAAATAGATATAGACAGGTATCAGGATGGGAAGCAAGAACAGCATCCAATACTTAATCAATATGACACGCAGCATTTTCTTTGCCCGAGCCAACTGCGAAGAAGAACTATGTGGATTGATACCAAGCAGATCCCCTATTTCCTTATGTGAAAGACCGTCCAACACTGAGAGTTTGAATATTTCTCGGTTCCCCTCTGGTAACAGTTCTATCGCTGACAGCAACAACTCCAGCTCTATATTCTTTTCTTTATCGTCTTCTTCGCTCAACACATCTTTCCCCAGACTGGATAAAAGAATATTACTTTTTTCTGTACTTTGTAGGAATCTCAACGAAAGGTTTCTCACAATCGTTATCATCCATCCTTCCAATTTTGAGTTGTCCTTCAGCGAATTAATAGAGGTAAAAATGATGATAAAAGCATCGTGCAAAATATCTTCTGCCGTACTTTCATCTTCCACATAGTGCAGGCATATTCTCTTTAATCTGTCGGAATATGCCTTATATAAATTTCCGAGAGCCTTACGTTCTCCCTGTTTACATGCGTCTATATTAACATCTATTTTCATAGATATACCATACCTTTTTATTAAAAGGAGCATGTTTTGCTTAAAAGACTGCACGGATTTAGGAACTTTTTTTGAGAAACTTAGAAAAATATTTAAAAGATATGACTAAAACCTCTTTTTAATAGCTGTTTCGTTATCTAAAAGAGATAGTTGCCACCTTGATTTATAGAAAACACTTCATGCCGTATCGCAACACCTACAACAAGCGAAAATAACGTATCTTTCTCATATTTCTAATTTCTTTGAAGTATTTTTTAGTTTAGATTTATCATTACATTCGATTTCAGAATATCACCTTACAAAGGTAAGAATATAATAGCAAACAGTATGTTTTTATGGGAAGATTACCAGTATTTTTTTATAGTAACTGAATATTTCTATTACTAACTACGCTACAAAACTTTCTCTTGCACCGTCTTAGTCCTTTCCTCAGTGTGCCTTTTTTTATGTAATAGCTTTAGTTTATCACTCCCCATTTCAGAAAAAAACTTTCATCTTAATACTTCAAAAAAACACAGATTGCGTGTTTGAAAAAAATCATTACATAATTTCAAACAAAAACAGCTATAAATCAAGGACAATAACACGGATAAAAAGCAGGTTTATAACCAACAGGAAATCAATTGGTTACAAAGTAGTAGAAGAAAAGGTGCTTAATTGGACTTCAAAAGGGCGTTAGTTGGACTTCAAAAGGGCACCTTTTGCAAGTCAATTAGGCGTCTTTTAGAAGCCAAAAGAGCATGGATTGATTTTGAGATGCATGAAAATAGTTTACAGATATCAAGTAATAAGGGAATAAGTTGCTTGTAGAAGATGGAAAAACATACTAATGGATAGATATTAACCAACGAAGTGGCGGAGACCGGGAACAAAGGTGCGAGAGACAGGGAATGATATCATCACAACCTGAAAGGCGCAGCTGATAGCCGTTGGAATTGCCTTTTGCAGAAGATAATGTTATTGATATTCACAAGGAAGGAACGGTGACACTGAAAGATATTATCGTAAGGGAGGTCATCTTTCAAGGCTGTCAACGTAGAACGAAGTTCGGTTTTTTGTATCTTACCTTCTTTTAGATAACATACGCAGACATTGTTTTTTCGAGCTTCGATATAGAGTAGATTGTTAATAGGCAACGTGAGGTCGGTTCCACGCAGGTTCTGATCATGCAGCGTGATAAGGATATCCTCCTGCTCATCCGTAGTCTTCTTTATCATTTCTTCCAGTCTACTATTCAACATACGGTTATAGTTTACCAACGTAAAAATAGCTGTAACGATTACCCAAACAAGGAAAGTCCAATAAAAGAATATACTGAACAGCCGCCATGTTAATGGCATCTGGAAGAAGAAAGCAGCATAGAGCGTCATAGAGATTGCCATTGCCAACTCAATAGCAACACTATAAAGAATTACATAACCATTGGTGATTGGGACATTTTTTCGTAATGGTCTTTTGAAGAAAAGGAAAGCACAAAGCCACTGAACGAAGATGGTCATGACACAAAAACCAAGACACATCAGGAATGTATTACCTCGATACTGGCTATTCCAAACGGCTGTAGGAGGTAAAGAAACAAGAAAATGCCAACTCCCTAACGCAACACTCGTGCGCCAGGAAGTGGCATTTGTCTGTATCGTACACCTGCTATGTAGAAATGAGGTTAGTCTACTCATGATGTCTTAAATGGTTGGTTGTCCACAAAGATACATCTTTTCCTCTTTCTAAGCAAGTATATTTTGTCTTAAATTCTTATTCCTTAACCTCCCAAATATCGTTGGTCTCGAGCATCTCCATAAAGGTATGGTAATGCTTCTGCGCCTTCACCTCCTCTATCTGTTGATTGACAGCAGCATCATAGGTAGGAGCCTCAACATCACGGATAACTCCGAGAGCTACGAGGAAGCCGTCTTCGTTGCTCATCATTGCGAGTTTCAGCTGCAAGGTATTGTCTTGACAGTGAGCATCATGTACAAGGATGTCATCGCGAGTAATACCATTCTCGCCTATCTTAACCACCTTCAAGCCAAAGCCTTCTTGTACAAGTCCAAACTCATTGTCTGCACCGAAGATTAATGGCTCACCATGCTTGACATAGATAGCATTCTCCTTTCGACCTGCAGAAGTATAAACAGAGGTGTGGCAGCCATCGTTGAAGATGACACAGTTTTGTAAAATCTCACAAACGGCAGCTCCCTTATGCTGATAAGCAGCCTTAAGGATAGCGATTGTTTCAGTGTTATCGCTGGCAACACTACGTGCGAAGAAGTTACCACGAGCACCAAAACAGAGTTCTGCTGGGTGGAATGGGTCCTCCGTTGTACCGTAAGGACTTGACTTAGAAACAAAGCCACGCGGACTGGTTGGTGAATATTGTCCCTTCGTCAGACCATAGATACGGTTGTTCAGAAGAATCATATTCAGGTCCACATTACGACGCATCGCATGGATAAAGTGGTTACCACCGATGGCAAGTGCGTCACCATCGCCCGAAACCTGCCAGATGGTAAGGTTTGGATTCGTCACCTTTGCACCTGTAGAGATGGCTGCTGCACGACCGTGAATGGTCTGCATAGCATATGTATTAGCATAATAAGGTAATCGGCTTGAGCATCCGATACCACTGATAACGGCTGTTTCGTAAGGTGGAACACCTAACTCTGCCATCGCTTTCTGCAAACTGGCAAGGAAGAAATGGTCGCCACAGCCAGGACACCAACGTGGTTGTCCCTTCTTAAAATCTTGTGCTGTATATTGATTCATGACTTTTATTTTAATTCAGAATTCACTGTTTGTAATTCACAATTCAGAATTCATAATTCACAATTATGATTACTTCTATTCGCTTAGAATTATTAACAAGTATCTTGTCAACTCGTAAACTCGTCAACTTGTAAACTCATTAAATCCTTAATTATGATTACTTCTTTTCGCTTAGCTCTTAACAAGCAACTTGTTAACTCGTTAACTCGTCTACTTGTAAACTCATTAACTCATCTACTTGTAGACTTCCCAACGTCGCAAGCAACTTGTTAAACTCGTCAACTTGTAAACTCGTCAACTATTCTACTCAAGTATCTTCGTATAGAAAGTACCAGTTTCTTCCTTTGGCAGTGGAGCCTTGAGGAGTTTCTCGAAAGTAGTAACCAACTCCGTAACAACGAATGGCTGTCCCTTAACTTGGTTATACTGATAAGGAGCGAAGTGGTTGATACGAATACGCAAGAGGGCTGCAAGCTGACCAAGATTTTGTTCTGCAACAACGACTTTCTTGTAACGACTGAGCACTTCTGCAGTGTTCTTTGGCAATGGGTTCACATACTTGAATTGTGCCAAAGCAACCTTATGTCCCTTTCTACGCAATTCATCCATTGCAGAATAGAGATGACCGTAAGTACTACCGAAGCCTACAATGAGTAAATCAGCATCATCCTCGTCACCTTAAACAACTGTCAAATCAGGTACAGGAAATACGTGCCACCTTGTTCCAACGGATGTGGTCCATCTTGTCATGGTTCTCTGGATCGGTTGAGATAGCACCTGTCTCACCATCTTTCTCCAAACCACCAAGGATGTGTGTATAGCCCTCCGTGCCAGGGATAGCCCAGTAACGTGCCAATGTCTTAGGGTCACGCTTTGTATGGAGTGTACTTATACTTCTGATCTTCTGTGACGTAGTGTGGATGGATTTCAGGCAAATCTTCGATGTTTGGAAGTTTCCAAGCAGAAGAACCATTAGCAATGAATGCATCGGTAAGGAGTACGACTGGCGTCATATGTTCCAATGCAATCTTACAAGCATTATAGGCTGCATCGAAGCAATCTGTAGGACTTGTCGCTGCAATGACAGGCATTGGACTCTCACCATTACGACCATAAAGCACCTGCAAGAGGTCGGTCTGCTCACTCTTCGTAGGCATACCCGTTGACGGACCACCACGCTGTACGTCGATAATCACCAATGGAAGCTCATCAATAAGTGCAAGGTTCATTGCCTCACTCTTCAAACAAATACCAGGACCAGAGGTTGATGTAGCAGCCAAGGCACCAGCGAAAGCAGCACCAATAGCCGATGCACAACCAGCAATCTCGTCCTCACACTGTACGGTTGTCACACCCATTGACTTATGCTTTGACAACTCATGTAAGATATCTGTTGCTGAGTGATAGGATAAGAACCTAAGAAAAGACGCAAGCCAGCACGCTCAGCCGCAGCCATCAGACCATAAGCAGTAGCCTTATTACCTGTAATATCCATATAACGGCCAGGCTGTTTCACTGTTGACTCAATACGATAGGTATTAGGAACAGAAGCATGTACGTTATGACCATAGTCATATCCTGCACGTACTACCTTTATATTCGCCTCTGCAATGGCTGGTTTCTTCTTAAACTTTGTCTCAAGATAGTTGTTTACCAACTCTAAGTCACGACTGAAAAGCCAGCAGACAAGACCCAAGGCAAACATATTACGGCACTTTAGCATAGACTTATTATCCATGCCAGTATCAGCCAAACAGTCCTTCACCATCTTTGTTATCGGACAAGCCACTACACGATCAGGGTCGATACCCATCTCGCCCAGATAGTCATCACTGCGGAACTCAGCCTTCTGAAGGTCACGCTGTCCGAATGAATCAGTATCAATAATGATTGTACTGTTAGGCTTACAATGTTTATACTGCATCTTCAACGCAGCAGCATTCATTGCTACAAGAACGTCACAGAGGTCACCAGGCGTATAAACCTTGCCCGAACCGATATGAACCTGGAATCCACTCACACCTGTCAAGGAGCCTTGCGGGGCACGGATATCAGCTGGATAGTCTGGGAAAGTAGACACACCATTGCCGACAGTAGCCGAGACAGTGGTGAAAATGTTACCCGCAAGCTGCATACCATCACCTGAGTCACCAGAAAAGTGCACTACAACACTGTCGAGTTCTTTCACTTCGATTTGTTCTTCCATAGATTATTTCTTGTTTATGTTAGTAAATCGTTTCTGTATTTCTTAGCTTTTTCCACCATAGCAGTAAAAGCTTTATTTAACAAACTTTCTGACCATTAAGAACATAGATTCCCTTTAGGCAATTCGCTCTCACTTGTTCCCCATCTTAGCACCCTGCAACGAATAAATATCATTGCTTTCAGTGCTTTCCTGAATCTTTGTCATTGGAACACTGATACTCGTAGGGATATGTTTCTCCTTTTGATAGACACGTATCCAATCGACGCGCATCTCGTATGTATGATTGACATCTGCATTTTTTTCGCCCATGAACCATTGCCCACTGACTGATTGAGAATCAGGTAGAAATTAGACTTATCAAACGGCCATTGCTCTTGACTATCATTCTGTTTCTTATATTGGAACACACGTTTACCATCAGCAAAGAAGGTCAGAACATCCTCTTCCCACTCTACTGCATAAGTATGATAACGATTCATCGGCATCCAAAGATTGCCAGAGTGTGGCTCATTTCTATGACTCTGAGTCCACGCAGAGTGTACGGTTGCATAACAACGCTGCTCAGTATCAATCTGCTCAAAGATATCAATTTCACCGCCTTTTGGCCATCCGAACTTTGACTTTGGCATCATCCAGATAGCAGGGAAGTTACCTATAAAAGGATTAACCAGTGCCCGACACTCTACACGACCAAAGCGAAAGGTAAAGCTCTGACTGGTTTCGATACCGCCTGATAGCATTTCCACATCATCTTTTGACTTATCAGGATTAGGAATGGCACGCAGAACAAGATTACCATCCTTCATAAAAGCCACTTCAGGAGAGTTGCTCAAAGAAACCGTGCCCATGTCACTTTGGGACGGCGCGTACAGTATCTCCACACCTTTAGTATTAGGCAAAGTGCCATCTGGCTCATTAAACTCATCATGGAAGACGAGTGTATATTCTGAGCCCGGGGTTTCTGCATCCGGGTGGCAATGGCTCTACACCATCAGCCAACTTGACCCCTGTGCAAGTGATACTATGGAAAACAATACCATTGTAAGCACTGCAAGCAATCTCTTGTTGTTCTTCTTTTGCGACATGATTTTATTAAGATTCTATCTGAAGCGGTACGATCAGAAAAGCATAGAATCATCCTATAGCACAGATGAAAACATAAGGAATTCTGACATAACATAGGTCTACATTTTTCCCCACGTTGCTTTCTCGACTTTCCCGTTTTTTTAGATTATCTTTTGTTTACGTTAGTGTATTCTGAGGACAAAAAGTGCGAAATATTATTGAGAAAACAAAATCTTTTGAGGAGAAAAATATTTTTTTATATCTTACAAGTAAAAAGCATCCAGAAAATCAACTCTCCATCCACTTGAAGACAGTAAAAAGCATATAAAATACCAACTCATATTGTAGATTATCTTTATCAACTACCTTATCATTTCATCAACACCTAACATTAAACACCCAACACCCACCAATCAATACTCCAAAGATTCAAGATAACGTTTTGAAAAAAATCATTACATATTTTCTAAATAAAAACATCCGTAAATAATGACAAATACACGTATAGAAAGCAGGTTTGTAACAAAACACGAAAATCAGTTAGTTATAAAGTAGTACAATAAAAAGGTGCTTAATTGGACTCCAAAAGGGCGTTAATTGGACCCTCAAAAGGGCACCTTTTGCAAGTCAATTAGGCGTCTTTTAGAAGCTCAAAAGAGCATGTATTGGTTTTCGAACTACATGAAAAATAGTTTACAAGAATTTCCATGAAATAGGAATAAGTTGTTGATAGAAGACGGAAAGACATAGTATCTATTTACAAATCTATACATTTAACAGAAGAACCTTATTAATCCTTTTCTACCCTATTATTGATGGTTAATAAGCTCCCAAATCAACACCTTATTATACAAGTAATATCAGACTTTTATTGTAACTTTGCAATACTTTCCACAAATGAAAAGCTTACCACAATAAAACAAGACATGGTCAAAGCCGTTGTTAAGGCTATCCTCAAAAAGGAAAAAGGGTTTGTAGAATAGCTTTCTTTTTGATGAAGGAAACTGGACAAATAAAGAAACAGAAGAGAAAATGATATTACTAAGCTTCGATACAGAAGAGTTTGATGTACCACGCGAACATGGGGTAGACTTCTCCCTTGAAGAGGGCATGAAGGTATCTATTGAGGGTACAAATCGCATCCTCGACATACTGAAGGCGAATAACGTCTGCGCTACCTTCTTCTGCACTGGCAACTTTGCAGAACTGGCACCAGAGATCATGGAGCGCATTAAAAACGAAGGACACGAGGTGGCTTGTCATGGTGTTGACCACTGGCAACCCAAGCCAGAGGATGTTTTTCGTTCTAAGGAAATCATCGAACGCGTAACAGGTGTGAAGGTTGCGGGCTATCGTCAGCCACGTATGTTCCCCGTATCGGATGAGGATATAGAAGGCTGGCTACCTTTATAACTCTTCTTTGAACCCTGCTTTCATACCGGGTAGATACATGCACCTCACCACTCCACGCACATGGTTTATGCAAGGGAAGGTCATGCAGATACCTGCCAGCGTTAGTCCACACCTGCGCATTCCACTCTTTTGGCTGTCTATGCACAACTTCCCAGAGTGGTTCTATCTTCGTTTAGTTCGACAGGTATTGCGCCACGATGGCTATTTCGTGACCTATTTCCACCCATGGGAGTTCTATGATCTCAAGTCACATCCAGAGTTCAAGATGCCTTTTATCATCAAGAACCACAGTGGACACGAATTGGAACAGCGACTCGACCGCTTTATCAAGGCAATGAAGGCAGACAAGCAGGAGTTTATTACCTACGTAGACTTTGTCAACAGACAGAAGAAATAAGTTCGATTCCCGCTCTGAACAGCAGACAACAGTCTAAGAAACACTCCCTATAAACACCCCAACAAGCAGAATATAAGATATGATAAAACTTGCAACGGTCTCTCCTTGTTACAACGAGGAAGAGGTTTTAGAACAGTCGGCAGCACAGCTCATGGAGCTATTCGACGAACTCATCAGTCAGGGAAGGATTTCTGATGACTCGATGATAGTGTTTGTCAATGACGGAAGCCGTGACCGAACATGGGAGATTATCCAACAGCTCCACAGCCAGCATCCACGTATAAAGGGTATCAACCTCGCTCATAACGTGGGTCATCAGAATGCTATTATGGCAGGAATGATGACTGCAAAAGACTGGGCTGATGCTGTTATCACACTCGATGCCGACTTGCAAGACGACTATCAGAAATGTATTCCACAGATGATTGATGCCTTTGAGGAAGGCAATGAGATTGTCTATGGGGTGAAGGTTTCGCGCAAAGGCAGACCCAATCTTGAAGCGTATGTCTGCACAGGCATTCTATCATCTACAAGAGAAGATGGGCGTGAACAGTATCTTTAACCATGCCGACTTCCGTCTGATGAGCCGTCAGTCCTTAGAGATACTCTCTGGATATAAGGAACGTAACCTCTATCTGCGTGGTCT
>BNJU01004157.1_pt1 | contig 14323 bp, 21 predicted proteins | sample 8539281 | NCBI WGS metagenome assembly BNJU01 (sample SAMD00202456, study PRJDB9452) | human saliva metagenome | isolation source: human saliva | place: Japan
GCCGTCAAACCATCGCAAACAAACTCACCCAGCCCACGCCCAATGGACAATACAGTCCGGTGGACGCGATAAAAAGTAGAGGCTCAACGGCAGAATAAGTATTTTGGGGAGAACCGAAGACGCACTTTTGTAGACCTTGGAGGAGCTCTACCATCAGCTTCCCAAAGAAGAGGAACTTCGTTGATGAGAACTATGTTGCTAAGCAGCAAACGGATCCGCAGGAGAACGAGGCGTTTAGATTCAACGAACATTCTTACTGGAGCTATGAAGGAAGGAAGAGGGTTCCTGGCGTTACGAATATGCAGGATCAGATCGACAAGGCCTTCAAGGGCATGTTCAGGACTCTGTTTAGCCGTATGCGATTCCTTTCGCCCATTTTATATTGTTGAGGGCTGTGTCTACGAGCGTCGGGTCGAGGTTTGGCGCGTTTCGTGGGCTTTCGATGTAGATTTCTGCAGATCCAGCCTTTCATGCAGTCGGCCAGCCATGCTTGGCTCCAGCGTTCGAAGAAGGCGTGGTAGTAGGAGTAGCCGTGCGCGGTGCGGCCGCCGATCTTTCTTGGTTTGACGAAAGGGACGATGTCCCTTATGGTCGAGCTTCCTTCGGGGTCGCCGTACCGCTTCATGTTCTCCTCCCTCCAGTTCTTCGCTCCATAGGGCAGGTAAGTCTTTCGAATGGCGAGTATCGCGCCTGCATTGGAGCCTTTGAGCTTCATTTTCAGAAGGATGTGCGGCCATGCGTCCTGCTCGCTGTTCCCGTTCTTGTCATCAGGCTCGCCCCAACCGGAAACATTGAACGTGGCTTTTGGAAAAAGGGACCGGCGAACCCACTTCTTTCGGCTCTCGGAGCATCCCGCCAGGGCGAGAAGGCACGCAAGCGTCGCCGCAACGGCTCGCGACACACGCTTCGCCTGCGCCCAGCGATTCGCCGACATGTGCGGTCTTGGCCGGATTCTTCTGCCGTGAGTCATTATCGTCTGCTCTCTGATTGTCTCGATTGTTGGCGTCGTCCGCCGTTGAATTCCTTATCGCATGCCGAAGTGACTTGTGACAGGTCTGCCGAGCGAGTTGCCTGGGAGCCTTACTTCAATACTTTATACCAAAGCCCCTGTTTTGTGAACGGGATGATTCCGACTTTTCAGACTCGAAGCGCGAAAAATTGGCTGCAAGTATGGTCAGCATGTGGTTGGGCGTTATGGGGGCGTTGTTGTCTCATTTGAGTTGGCTGAGTACAACGCGGACGTCAATGTCGGGGAGGTTAAGGACAAAAAGCCATTCGAATGTTCGAGGTTTGATCAACCACCTGACGAGCGCTATTCCGGCGGGCAAGGTTCCCGGCGGCAGCCAAGCTCTTCAGGCGACTCAAGACGCGGCCTTCAACAAGTGGCTGTCCCTGGACAACCGCGCCGAGGCGGTCAGCGACCGCGACAATGCCGTCGAAACCATCACAAACAGGCTTACTCAGCCCACGCCCAATGGACAATACAGCCCGGTGGACATGATCGAAAACGAAACAGAGCGACAGAACAATACGTATGGTGCGCCTCAAATGCGGATCAGGACAAACAACGAGCTCCGCGACCAACTACCGAAAGAAGAGGGCTTTATCGACGAAACAAATACTCCAAAGAAGAACACCACTCCTAATGAGCAAGAAGCTTATCAATTTGCCAAGCATTCATATTGGACTGAATCTGCGCAGAATCATATTTCTAATGTCACAAACGTCGCGAAGTGATAAAAGATGCTTATGACGGGACCCTTCGAGATTCAAAATGATGTTATAGGTTTAACCGTATACAGTTCTTTTTTTCCATTTAATCTCATTCAGAATATTCGAAAGCTTCGATTCGAAACTCCCGGAGTCGATGGGGCTTTCTAAGTGAACTTCACAAACGTAACCATCCAAACAGTTGACAAACCATGCCTGAGCCCATCTTCTAAAATCGCTTTCGTAATATGAGTAACCATACGCGCTACGATTTCCAACCCCTCTTGGAGACTTGAATGCAACTATGTGTTTCCAATTTGCGCTTACATGCGGATTTTCGAGTCGTTTTAAGTTCTCGCTCTCCACTTCTGGGCGTTGTCGGAAAGGGACGTTGTGGTGATGCTTAGCATTGACCCTTTGTAAGGTCCTTTAGCTTCATCTTGATGAGAAGGTGCCGTCCACCTGCCGTTTCACTGTATCCATTGCTGTAGTCGGGTTCTCCCCACTCGGCGTTCACTATCTCTGCATCCGGGACAATCCTCGGTGAACCGACTTGTACGGGCTCGTTAGCACATCCAGATGTGCTAACGAGACATACAAGCAGTGCTGAGGCGACCCGCAGCAGAGATCTAACGGGAGGCTTAACGGCTAAAGTCTTGTGGAAAGACGGTGAAAGCCTTGTGGTGCACCTTGTTCGTCTTTTGTTTCTCGGGGTGTTCGTGTTTTCTTCCATTGAAACTGGCTCTTCCTTAGTTAAAGCAACGGTCAAGACGATCATTATTGCTTCTTACTTTGAGGCCTTTATTTTAACACTCCGAGTCTCGACTGGCTGCGCAGTTCCGGTTTTGGAAAGTCGAAGCGTGGCGGGTGGACAGCAAGTATGGTCAGCATGGTTGGGCGTTATGGGGCGTTGTTGTCTCATTTGAGTTGGCTGAGTACAACGCGGACGTCAATGTCGGGAGGTTAAGGACAAAAGCCATTCGAATGTTCGAGGTTTGATCAACCACCTGACGAGCGCTATTCCGGCGGGTAAGGTTCCCGGCGGCAGCCAAGCCTTTCAGGCGACTCAAGACGCGGCCTTCAACAAGTGGCTGTCCCTGGACAATCGCGCCGAGGCGGTCAGCGACCGCGACAATGCCGTCGAAACCATCGCGAACGGATTGACTGAGTCAACTCCCGACGGCAAGTACAGTCCGGTGGATGCAATAAAAGTGGAGGCTCAACGGCAGAATAAGTATTTGGGAGAACCGAAGACGCACTTTGTGACCTTGGAGGAGGCTCACCACTCGTTTCCCAAAGAAAAGAACTTCGTTGACGAAAACTATGCTTCTAAACATCAAACAGACCCTCAAGAAAAACGAAGCGTATAGATTCAATGAAAATTCTTACTGGAGTCATGAAGGAAGGAAGAGGGTGCCTGGCGTTACGAATATGCAGGATCAAATCGACAAGGCCTTTGACGGTTCACTTCGAGATTCGAAGTAGGACTCGTTTAGCTTAGCGGTAGAATGTTCTCCTCCACCATTTTATATTGTTGAGGGCTGTGTCTACGAGCGTTGGGTCGAGGTTTGGCGCGTTTCGTGGGCTTTCGATGTAGATTTCGCAGATCCAGCCTTTCATGCAGTCGACCAGCCATGCTTGGCTCCAGCGTTTGAAGAAGGCGTGGTAGTAGGAGTAGCCGTATGCGGTGCGGCCGCCGATCTTTCTTGGTTTGACGAAAGGGGTGATGCCCCTTTTAGTCGAGCTTCCTTCGGGGTCGCCGCCGTACCGCTTCATATTCTCCTCCCTTCAATTCTTCGCCCCGTAAGACAGGTGAGTCGATCGAACGGCGAGTATCGCGCCGGCACTGGAGCCTTTGAGTTTCATTTTCAAAAGAAGATTCCTCTCTATGTCTTGCTCGCTGTACCCGTTTTTGTAATTAGGCTCGCCCCAACCAGTCATTTCAAACTTGACTTGTGGCGCGACGATCGGTGAACCCGTTACTTTCGGCTCTCCGGAGCATCCCGCCAGGCCCAGAAGGCATGCAAAAGTTGCTGCAACGGCTCTCGGCACAAGCTTCGCCTGCGCCCCTGTGATTCGCCGCCATGGGCGATACTGGCCGGATTCTCCTGCTGTGAGCCATAACCGTCTCCTCTCTGCTTGTCTCATTGTTGGCGTCGTCCGCCGTTGGAATTCCTTATCGCGTACCGAAGCGACTTATGACAGATTTGCCGACGCAAGTTGCCTGAAAACCTTACTTCAATACTCTATACCAAAGCCTCTGTTCCGTGGACAGGTTGATTCCGACTTTCCAGACTAGAAACGCGAAGGATCGGCAGCAGATACCGCGCTAAGTACCGCGCTAAGGCCGTCAATAGCAAGACTGGCACAGTTGAGGCGATGACAGAAAAGTTTCTCGGCGACGGGAAGCTAACGGTCCGCCTGAGAAAGTCGCCCGTTACTCCCGTGGGAGTCGCAATGCCAACAATCTGAGCATGCTGCGAACTTCCTCACGCCCACGAGTATGAAAGACGTGATGAACCAGCTGTCCGAAAGCGAGCGCTACCTGACCAAAGCGGGAGGGTGCCGTAGGATGTGGCCGATGACATGAGGGAATCTGAACGCTACTACCAAAAAGTGTCATTGAGCCCATAAGGAAACGGCATGGCTGAAATGGCAGCATGAAGCACGCGTATGCGAGATCATCCAGGAGCGAATGCCGACTGGAAAAAGGCGGGCAGTTCAAAACGCAAAGTCTGATCCGTTTTCAATTCGCGAAAAGTGAGGTCGACCTGAAGGGTTGTGTCCCGTTTGCCGCAAAGTCAATGCATGTGGATTGAGTTAAAGGTTAGGGTCGTCTTGTATACAGTAAAGGTCGCCATGTGACGCGGTTGAATGCCCTTCGTTAGTTGAAGATCAAAGTTTTGGTGTGCTTTGCGGGGACTTCAGATAGATTTGTAAGCTTTTGGCCTTCTTTGTTTCCGCCGCATTTGACGAACCACGGCCGGAACTAACCTGTGGCCTGCGGCTGCCCCTCGACCGCAATCGACCGACCCTTTTCTGGCTAGGCAGGGCCTGACTTGTCAGCCGCTCCGACGAGATCAGCTGCCCTGATGAGACCCGCGCGCTTCCGATTCGCCATTTCCAATTTTTCCTCTGCGCGAACCGAACTTTGACAAGAACGCGAACCGAACTTTGGAAAAGCCCTTACCTTGATATTCTAGCCAGCGGGTCCGCGTCACGACGAAGAAAAGGCGGACAAGATGTCGATCAGCTACCTCGAATGCCCCTGCCTCGTTTGGGGCTGGCCGACTTCCTGAGGAAGGGCATTGTCGACGAAGCAACGGCTCAAAGAACACCGCCCTACTCGGCACGGAGTTTTCCAGTTGCCAAGCTTCTTGCTGGAGCGAAGAGGGGACGGCACTTCTCCGGCAACGACCGCGAAGCACACGATTAAAGAGGGTTATAGAGAGCCGCTACGAAACGCCAACCAAAGAGAGCCTAGTAGACAGTCTGGTCGTCTATGTGTTTTCGCAACCATTGAATGTGATCTAGAACTTTTATGATCTGCGGATCAAGTTTCTTTGCATCTATTGGGCTTTCTAGGTTAATTTCACAAATATAGCCGCTTGGGCAATCGACATACCATGCCTGTGCCCATCGTTTGAAGTCGTTTTCGAAGTAAGAGTAGCCATACGCATGTCGGCCTCCTATTTTTCGTGAATGTTTAAAAGGTGTAATTTGTAACCGTTGACTTTCTGGGATGCTGTACTGGACCATATTCTTTTGTCGCATGGTTATTGCGTTATAATGTCTTTGACTTTTACTCGTATAGATAAAACTGAACCCTTTTCTGGTCCTTTTAGCTTCATCTTGAGGAAAATGTGATATCCATCGTCCTGTTCTGTGTATCCGTGTTTGCTGTAGTCTGGTTCGCCCCAATCGTCGTCGTCGAACTTGACGGCAAGAACAAGATCTTTTGAATCGACGTTAAGCGAAGCGCAGCCGCCTACCAGCAGAAGCAATGCGGACATCAGCCCTGCGATAGCCCGAAAAGAGCTTCTTGCGTTCTTCTTGGCGCTTGTCTGGCCCGATTTTGCGCATCTGTTGTCCGAACACGACGCACCGACCGCGGGCAACGTTCCTCGGCTCTCGTGTTGCATCTGTGTTCCTCTTCCATCGGGCTCTAGGACGATAAACTTGCCTAGAGACTCGACTTGCTGCGCAAACTTCTACTGCACCACTGTAGACCACAAGCTGGCTTGCTGTCGGCCTGTTTGCAATGCCGTTAAGCGAGGCGCGCACATCTAGAGGTGTACGGCAGTGGCCGACTTGACTGAATGATGCCGAGTTGACTAGCGATAACTCTTTCGGCGATGGCTCCTCGCAAAGTGCCCCTGGTCATAGGACCGTCGTAAAGCCAACAAACTAAAGTCCGCGCCCGCCGTATTGGCGGTCAGGCGCGGTCTTGTAGACGGTGTGGGTTGTCCATGTGATGTGCTCGAATGCCTTCATGAGTTGTGGGTCGAGGTGTGGTGCGCCTTGCGGGGATTCCAGGTAGATTTGCCAACGCTGGTCTTCTTTGCCTCCGCCGCATTCGACGAACCACGGCTGGACCCATCGCTCACGCGTGTCGTGATAGAAGCTGAAGCCATAATGCTTGACGGCCCCCGATGTCGATAGGCTTGTCACAAGCCGTCGGCCGTTCCCTTCCCTCGACGTCGTTTTTCACGTATCTTTCGAGCACTTCGTCCCGAAGAACGCGAGGCGTCGGACTCGAGTATCGGAAGTCGATGGACAGGATCGCTCCGGCGTTGAGCCGTGTGATTTTTGATGCGGTAGAGGATCCGGCGGTGTCTCCGCCGTGGGAAGCACATCGTTCTCGGTTCCTTCCTCCAGCCTGTGCCGCTGAATTTGACCTCCGGGAAGACGCCAGGGTCCCCATCGGTCCCGGGTCGCCTATATCCCAGGAAGGGCATTATCGACGAGGCAAACGGCCCATAAACGCCGCGCTACTCAGCAAGAAGCCTTCCGATTCGCCAAGCATTCTCACTGGACCAAAGAGCGGCAGGCTGACATTACTCCAGCAACGTCCACAAAGCACGCGATTGAAGAGACTCACAGAGAGTCGTTCCGAAAAAGCCGAGCAAGGAGAATCTAATAGAAGAAAATCTAGTAGGTAGTCGGGTCGGTGATATGCTTTCGCGTCCACCGGATGTCATCCAAGACTTTAGTGATCTGCGGATCAAGTCTTTCTGCTTCTACTGGGCTTTCAACATATACTTCACAAAAGTAGCCAGCTGGGCAGTCGACATACCATACCTGTGCCCATCTTTTGGAATCGTTTTTCAAAAATAGGAGTAACCGTACGCATCTCGACCTCCTATCTTTCTGGATGCTTAAACGGTCTAACTTTTAACTTGTGCGCCCCGGGTATTCCGTTTTCTCTAATTAGCTGTTTTCGCGAGGTCTTTTTCACCGTGCGACATTTTCCTTGAACGTATTGATAGAATCGATCCAGTTTCATACCCTTTTAGTTTCATTTTTAAAAAGGATATGGGAGCCATCCGTATTGTTCGCTGTCTTCATGCGTGAAATTGTCCGGTTTACCCCAATCGTCGTTGTCGAACTTGACGGCAAGAAACCAGATCCTTCGAATCGACGTTAAGAGGCGCAGCCGCCGACCAGCAGAAGCAATGTGGACAGCAGTCCCGCGACTGTGTGGAAAGGGTGCGCCCGTGTGGTCGCGCTCCCGCGGCGGGATCGTGCGGGCTTCGGCGTCGTCCTGCCCGATCCGTCCCTGCTTTGAATCGCTTCCCGCCGTTTGGCGTGTGAGCGCATGCGTCATGAACCGTCTGTGCATATGCATAGCGAAAGCCGTCACTTCTGGGCAGAAGACTGCAGCATGTCGAAGCGCGTCGCCGAGTTGTTCTCCTGGGAGTCGAAGTTCTCGATTCCCGACTTGATTCCCGAGCCCAGGGTTGCGCACCCGTCGGCGATCTCCCGGGCGGCGCCGGCGAACAGCTTTATCGTCCAGTCCAGGGTCTTTTTCGTGCGCGGGTTCCGTTGTTGTCGGTTTTACATCCCGCGCCAATTGTGCTCGGTTGGCAGGCTCACGGCTATCTTTTACGACGTCGCCGATGCAAGCGTCGATGCCTTTGCCGACGCCGTTGTAGTAGTCCGCGTCGTCCCATCCGGCGATGGCCTTGATTCCTGCCTTGTCGCGATCGAACTTGAGCTCGCCCATTGGAGTGTCCCTTTCATTGTGAGGTTTGACGATATGTGTTTCTCGGGGTCTGACGGTATGCGTTTCGACGTCTGACGGCATGGATTCCGACGCCTGGTGCCAAGTGTTTCTGCGGGCGACACGCAGCTCGACGCTTAGCGCCTAGAGGCACATAGCCTTCCGCGTCGCCCGATCTGTAGATGTTTACGTCTGAGAGCTTACCGTCATTCCGCCGTCGATGGAAGAGTGAGATCGTCTTTCGTCTCTTTTGTTATAAAGAACATTCTCAGACTGGAAAGGGCGTTCCGGACAGGCAACGGAACGAGCGCTCCGGACATGCAATGGGAAGGGATCTCGGGATGGAACGTGCTCCTTGGGATATGGGGGCTGGAATCGGAATGGACCGTTCGGGATAGAGAGGAGGCCGCGTGGGGCAGACAACAAGAAAGGGCGCTTGGAATGGGAACAGGGCATTCGGGATGGGGGAGATGCTCAGAGCAGGAGCAGGACGCTTGGAATAGGGAGAGGCGCCTCGGGATCGAAACGGGGTTGCATAGAACGGACGTGGGAAAGCTGTCTCGAGGGGCCGTTTGAGAAAAAGTGAAGCTTTTGGAGCGTCGCGAGCGTCAGTGATGGGTGAGTCGTTCGGGAAAGGGCTGGCCCGTCGGTGATCTACTGCACCGGATCGCCGCTACCGACAAACAGGAGGTCCGTGTAGTATTGATCGTTGGTACGTCCTGCCCAAAAGCAGGTCTGCCTCGGAACCGCGCAACCCGGTGCGGGGCCGATCGGAGTGTTAGCGAGGGTTATGGCGAAGAAGGATGGAGTCATCGAGGTTGAGGGGCGGTCGTCGAGGCCCTCCCGAACGCGATGTTCCGCGTCGAGCTGGAGAACGGGCACGTTGTGCTCGCTCACATCTCCGGCAAGATGCGCCAGCATTACATCAAGATTCTCCGGAGGACCGCGTGGTAGTCGAATTGACTCCTACGACCTGTCCCGCGGGCGCATCGTGTACCGCCATAAGTGAGCCCTGATTTTCTATCGCCGCCAGTGTTCTGACGGCAAGGAAGTAGCAGCAATGAAGGCAGCCCAGCGTCAAGAAGATCTGTGACAAGTGCAGGTGATCCGTCGCCACGGCCGCGTCATGGTGATCTGCGAGAACCCGCGGCACAAGGCAGCGCAAGGGTGACCCGGCGCAGCGGGTCTTCCCGCGTCAACCGCACTGCCCGCCGGCAACCCCCGGACCGAAGGCTGGGCCCGCTGTTCAGCGGGGAGAGGCAGTGTTCCACACCTTCGACCACCAAGGAGCTAAGAAATTGGCACGTCTATCCGGCGTCGATCTTCCTCGCGAAAAAGCGGGTTGAGATCGCGCTCACCCATATCTACGGCATCGGCGCACCCGCTCGGCGGAAAACGCTCGCGGCCACCGGCATCAGCCCGGACGTTCGCGTCCGCGACCTCACTGAGGACCAGCTCGTCGCGCTCAAGAAGCACATCGACGAGAACTACAAGGTCGAAGGCGACCTGCGCCGCGAGGTTCAGGCTGACATTCGCCGCAAGATCGAAATCGGCTGCTACCAAGGCCTGAGGTACCGCCGCGGCCTGCCCGTCCACGGCCAGCGCACGAAGACGAACGCGCGCACCCGCAAGGGTCCCGCGCACCGTCGCCGGCAAGAAGAAGCAGCGGCAGTGGCAGATCATGCCCCCAAGACCCGCCAGAGCTCTTCCGGCTCCCGCCGTCCGCGTCGCAAGGAGCGCCGCAACGTCGTCGCAGGCCAGGCCCACATCAAGTCCACGTTCAACAACACGATCGTCTCGATCACATGACCCGAACGGCGCCGTCATCGCCTCGTGCTCCCGGGCCAGGTCGGTTTCAAAGCGCTCGCGCAAATCGACGCCCTACGCTGCGCAGCTCGCCGCGGAGAACGCCGCCCGCGCCGCCATGGAACACGGAATGAAGAAGGTCGACGTCTTCGCCGGCGGGACCCTGGCCCGGCCGTGAGACGGCGATCCGTTCCCCTCACCGCGTCGAGCCTCGAGGTCACATCGATTTCCGACGTGACGCCGCAAGCCTCACAACGGCTGCCGCCCACCGAAGCGTCGCCGCGGTGACGCACGGCCCGCCTCGGCGGGCCCCGCGGATATCCGCACCCGCAGGCCGGACGGATGGCCTGCGGGCGACTGGACGTCAACAGCGGGCGTCCATGAAAGGAAAGAATCGTGCTTATCGCACAGCGCCCTGTTCTCACCGAAGAGCAGGTCTCGGAGTACCGCTCGCGGTTCATCCTCGAACCCCTCGAGCCGGGTTTCGGCCACACGCTTGGCAATTCCATGCGCCGCACCCTGCTTTGTCGATCCCCGGCGCGGCTGTCACATCGGTTCGCATCGACGGAGTCCTCCACGAGTTCTCCACGATCGCGGGGGTCAGAGGACGTCGCAGACATCATCCTCAATCTCAGGAACTCGTCGTCTCCTCGGAAAACGACGAGCCGGTCCTCATGTACCTGCACAAGCAGGGCCCGGGAGAGGTCACGGTCGCTGACATCACGCCGCCCGCCGGCGTCGAGATCCACAACCCCGACCTCCACATCGCCACGCTGAACGATAAAGGCAAGATCGAGATCGACTCACCGTCGAGCGCGGTCGAGGCTACGTCTCCCGCCGCTCAGAACAAGGGAGAAGAGGACGAAATCGGCCGCATTCCGATCGATCTGATCTACTCGCCCGTTCTCACAGGTGTCCCTACAAAAGTCGAGGCGACTCGAGTCGCCCAGCGCACAGACTTCGACAAGCTCGTCGTCGACGTCGAAGTGAAGCCTTCGACGACGCCGCGGACGCGCTCGCCTCCGCCGGCAAGACGCTCGTCGAGCTGTTCGCTGTGCGTCGAGCTCAACAACGAGGTCGAAGCGAATCGAGCTGGGCCCACCGCCCGTCGTCGAAACCCAGTCCTCGGACCTGCAGCGCCCATCACGATTTCTCAACCTTCCCGCCCGCTCGCAGAACTGCCTGCAGCGTGAAGGCATCCGCACCATTGGTGAACCTCATTCAACGCTCTGAGGCCGACCTCTCGACATCCGCAACTTCGGCGCGAAGTCGATCGAGGACGTCAGCGACGAGCTTCAAGCTCGACCTGCGCCTGAAAGATTCGCCCGCCGGTTTCGTCTCCAGCTTCGGCGAGGAGCTACACGATGCAGTTCAGCGACGACTCGCAGGGCTGAAGCCCGATTTTTCATAGGAGACACTACTATGCCCAAGCCCACCAAGGGCCCGCGTCTGGGCGGCTCGCCCGCCCACCAGCGCCACATCATCGCGAACCTGTGCAAGGACCTCATCCGCCACGGTGCGGTCACAACCACCCAGACTCGCGCCAAGACCGTTCAGCCCCACATCGAGCGACTGATCTCGAAGGCCAAGCGCGGCGACACCCACAACCGCCGCCTCGCCCTTCGCGTCCTCCAAGACCGCGAGCTCGCCTACATCCTCTTTGAGGAGCTCGGGCCGAAGTTCGCCGAGCGCAACGGCGGATTCACCCGCATCATCAAGCTCGGCAACCGCAAAGGCGACAACGCGGCGCTCGCGCGCATCGAACTCGTGACCGAAAAGGTCTCGCCCAAGCAGTCAGCGGTTCGCGAAGCTGAGAAAGCCGCCAAGAAGGCTGCCGAAGCCCAAAAGCTTGCGAAGGAAGCCAAGGAAAGCGCCGACGCAGAGAAGGCTGCCGAAACCGCGGCCGACGCCGTCGAATCCAAGGAGGCGAGATGGGGCCGCCAGGAAACTGCGTCAAGAACGACGCTGCAGACCAAGGGGCAAAGCCGAGGCTGACGAGGCTGGCGATCCTCGCGCGAGCCCATCGCGCGAAGTTCATAATCCGGAGCGGTGCATATGCACCCCGCTTCGCTTCTTCACGACGACCCCGGGACGAGGCTTCACAGTCGCTTCGGACGTTGTTCTTCGTGCGGTCAGAAGAGGCTTCACAGCGACTTCGGACGAAGTTTCCCGCTATCCCGAACAAAGTTTCACGGCAGCCTCCAGCAAAATTCGAAGAATGCTTGGCTATGGCGGCGAAGGCGGCTAGGCTTGCAATGACGCCACCGCGACGCCGGCGACGTCCCTCAAGTTCGGCGTGGAATGAGAAGGGATCTCCTCATGGACAACACGGTCACCGCAGACCTGCCGGCCTACACGGCTGAAGAAGAAAAACTCGTCATTCGAAACAAAGACGGCGTTCCTGTGGGCGTCAAACCCGACAACTCGTGACGCTCCCGAAAATCGCACTGTGGATCTCGATAACCGCGATGGGCACGCTCGGATGGACGATGCTCGCCCTCGTGCGCGGTGAAGAGGTCAACACAATATGGTTCGTCGTGACCGCGGTGTGCACATACGCCATCGCCTACCGCTTTTACGCGCTCTATGTTCAGCGCAAGGTCATGCGGCCCGACGACTCGAACGCAACCCCCGCAGAGCGAATCAACAACGGCAAGGATTTCGACCCCACCCATAGAGTGGTGCTCTACGGCCACTATTTTCGCTTGCCATCGCCGGCGCTGGCCCGCTCGTCGGCCCGGTCTTGGCCGCCCAGATGGGTACCTTCCCGGAACGCTGTGGATCATCTCGGCGTGCATCGCCGGGCGATCCAGGACATGCTCGTGCTCTTCTCCATGCGGCGAGGCGGGCGCTCTCAGGCCAGATGGCGCGCGACGAAATCGGACGAGTCGGCGGAACGGTGGCCATGGTCGTCGTCCTCGTCATGCTCGTGATCGTCCTCGCCGTCCTCGCGATGGTCTGCGTCAACGCCCTCGCGGAATCCCTCGTGGGCGTCTTCTCCGTCGGCTGCACGATCCTGATCGCCTCGGAATGGGGCTGTGGCTCGCACATCCAGCCGGGAAAGATCACGCAGGTCTCGATCGCGGGCTGCACCTCCTCGTCGTCGCGATCTTCGCCGGAAGGTGGGTCGCCAACACGGACTTGGAAAGGAACACCTTCATCTCTCGCCGACCACGCTGGTGTGGGCGATGATCATCTACGGCTTCCTCGCCGCCATCCTTCCGGTGTGGCTGCTTGACGCCCCGCGACCACCTGTCGACGTTCGCGAAGGTCGGAACGATCGTCATTCTGGCGGCTCGGCATCGCTGTGGTTCGCCCTCGTCGAAATGCCCGCGGTCACCGAGTTCTGCAGGCAACACCGACGGCCCCGTGTTCGCCGGAACCCTCTCCCGTTCCTTTTCATCACCATCGCCTGCGGCGCCCTGTCGGGAATGCACGCCATGGTGTCCTCGGAACCACCCCGAAAATGGTCCGAAAGGAATCCCAAACCCGGATGATCGGCTACGGCGGAATGCTCTATGGAATCCTTCGTCGCCATCATGGCGCTGCCGCCGCTGCCTCTCTCAACCAGGGCATTTATTTCCGGGATGAACACCTCGGAGGCAACCGTCAACAAGCTCGCTGGAACTCAAATCACCCAAAACGACGAAGGACCGAGGAAATTACATCGAAGGCCGTGGGCAACCTCGGGTGACCGACGTCCATGGCAACAAGGTCGTTCTGATGGGGAGTCGACCGACAGCAAGGGAAACGAAAAGACGTACACCGGAGCTGAGGCCCTCAGCAGGTCGCGTAAAAGACGTCGGCGAGCCGTCGGTCGTCTCGCGAACCGGCGGGCGCCCACGCTTTCGGTCGGCATGGCCCATATTCTCCACCAGCTCGGCGGGGATCGGGAATGATGGGCTTTCGGTACCACTTCGCCATCATGTTCGAGGCTCTGTTCATCCTTTCCGCCGTCGACGCCGTCACCCGAGTCGCCCGATTCCGCGTAAACTGACGCCCTCGGAAACCTGTCTCCGAGGTTCAAAAGACCCGTCGTGGCGGGCGGGAGCGTGGTGCCACCGCCGCCGTCGTCGCGGCCCGGGAGCTCTTTGCTGCTTATGGGCGTGACGGACCCGAGAGGCGAATCCAGACCCTGTTCCCGCTCTTCGGCATCGCCAATCAATTGATAGCGGCTGTGGCTCTGCTACGGTGACGGTGATGGTTGAGAGAAAGGGATCACGAAGTGCGTGGATACCGCTCATACCCTTCGCCTTCGACACAGCCGCGACTTTTCACGGCGTCGTGGGAGAAGATATTCTCCACCGATCCGAAGGTCGGCTATTGGCAGACTGGCGCGACGCGCGCAAGGCCCCTTCCGGGATTGAGCGATCCGAAGAAGATCTCGGAGACGAAGCCGTCATCCGCAACACCTTCATTCAAGGGACCCTTTCGATCGTCTTCCCTCGTCGCCGTCACGTTCGTCGTGGTCTGCGCCGCGCTGCGCGCTGATCAAGACGATTCGAATGGGCGACACGACGACGTCGGAGGATCCCTACGTCGAGTCGAATTTCTTCGCCCCGACGGCGATGTTCGCCACGCCGC
>BNJU01004618.1_pt1 | contig 14313 bp, 17 predicted proteins | sample 8539281 | NCBI WGS metagenome assembly BNJU01 (sample SAMD00202456, study PRJDB9452) | human saliva metagenome | isolation source: human saliva | place: Japan
TAAAACACCGACTTTCCCGCACCAGAAAGCCAAAAAGTCACCCTTCCAGCAACACGTAGTGTCCTATAACCCCGATTTCCAGGAGCTCCGGGGGAGGGATACAAAAACAAGTGCTCCCGACATCAACGATGCCGGGAGCGTGAGAACCAACCTCTGAAAGGATGATTGTGGAATAATTATAGCACAAGTCGAGTGCCTCGCAGACCATCACGACTCAGGCCGCAGAGAGAAATAGCTATGATCAGCTACAAAACCAGTCCCCGAGAATCAACACAAATACATCATTCGCGCTACCCAGCACCCGGTAGATCTCTGCATATTGACTATGCACACCCTCAATCCTCACTCACAAACTCTTCGCTCATCTCATCCTCTGCCTCACACCAGTGCTCACCAGAGTGTCCGCTCTCAAGTCGGCAGTAAACACCCCCAAGCTTCCTACGCCCGTAAGGCGTAGTAAAGAGCGTCACACCAATCTTCAGATACAGCCATATTCACAACAACAATCCACCTTTCCCGGCTCTTCCGAGTTGAGTGTGGGTGAGTGGGTGTTGGTCGGGGGTTGCGGGTAGAGGTCGAGGTCCCAGGTGATGAGCGGACTTCTACCCCCGCGATCTTCAAAGGACCTCGACAATGTCTCACCCTACCTGCTGCTGCTGTGCGTCGCTTGATCGTTGTGATCGGTGTGATCTGCTTGTCGGTTTGGAGGGCTTCCATCTGATGAGCGTGGCTCGCACCCCAGATGCTCTGGTGCTCGATGTTGAGTCGTGCAACCAGCTGGCGGGCTGCCCTGGTTGCGGGGTGATCGCACAAGGCCACGGGCGCGTGGTGGTGGAGGTGATCGACGCGCCCAGGGCCGGGATCCCGGCGCGGATCCGATGGCACAAACGACGCTGGATATGCCGCGAACACACCTGCCAGACGGTGACATTCCTGGAACATGACGAGCGGGTGTGCGCACCCCGGGCGCGTCTGGGGACCCGGGCGATCCGCTGGGCGATCCGACAGTTGCGCTTCGAAGGAGCCACCATCGCTGGCCTGGCTCGACAACTGGCAACCACGTGGAATACCGTGTGGTCCCATATCAAGCCGTGTCTGCAAGCCGCATCTGATGACCCCGCCCGCTTCGCAGGTGTGCAGGTATTGGGAGTTGACGAGCACGTATGGCACCACCAGGACCGACGCCGACGAGGGCCCCGTGAGCTCACCGGCATCGTAGACCTGACACGCGGGGGAGGACCACCCCACGGCAAGGTTATTGGACCTGGTCCCAGGAAGGTCTGGCACCGTGTACAAGAACTGGCTAGAAGAGCGCGGCGAACAGTTTCGCTCCGGTATCCAGATCGCGACACTGGACCCCTTCCAAGGACAGCAAGAACGCCATCGACGACCAGCTCCAAGACGCCACCAGCGTCCTCGACGCCTTCCACATCGTCAAACTCGCTGGCGACGCCCCAGGTGAGGTGCGTCGCCGCGTCCAGCAAGACACGACCGGTCACCGCGGGCGCAAGGGCGATCCCCTCTATCAAATCCGGCTTCTCCTGCGCGCCTCGCACACACGCAGGCTCACCCCGCGCCAACAAGAACGCCTCCGTGAGGCCTTCACGGCAGATGAGGCGCATATCAGTGTCGAAGTCGCCTACCGCTGCGCCCAGCAAGTGCGCGAGGTCTTCCACCAAGACACACCCGCCCACGGCCAACGCCTGGCCGCACACCTCATCCAGCGCCTACCAAGGTGTCCCATCCCCGAAATCGCCCGACTAGGCCGGACCCTACGCAAGTGGAAGGACGCATTCTTGGCCTACTTCGATACCGACGGAGCCAGCAACGGCCCCACCGAAGCCATCAACGGAATCATCGAGCTGGGCAGACGCACCGCCAGAGGCTACCGCAACCCCACCAACTACAGACTCCGAATGCTCCTCATCGCAGGAGGCTAGACGCCTCCACCCACACTCAACTCTGAAGAGGCGAAAATAACATCATCTTCCTTGCATTGGACGCAGGTCACACCCTACAATGCGGTTCATGGGTAACCTCGGGCGATATCAAGAGATCACCTCGCAAGCTAAGGAAGCCGGCGGGGTAGACCGTTATTTAGCAGGAGAAAGACGGGACGCTGTCTCTAAAGCTGCACCCATACTGCTTGTGACAGGCGCTGTCGTAGCTCTTTCCATCAAAAAAGGCATTGCGAGCATACGCCACACACTCCGCGGGCGCGACCAGAACGGCACAGCCTGCAAGACAGTCGATAGCAATTTACGAACCACTCCAGAGTCTCCAACGACTCAGACCACGAACTGTGAGCCGGAGGTTCTGGACAGCCACCCCTCCGAATCCGGAGGCGACGAACAACACAACATTGACAACGAAGGAGACAACTATGCCAACAGGTCCTAGCCACTACGTATACGCCGCGAAAATGGCCCCAGTTCACAGTGGGATGAACCATGCCGTTGCATGATCGGCTCAGATCACACCCCCGATGGCTACACCATTTCGACGATGGACTATGAGCGCTGGGATAGGGAGGAAGGCCGTTACCGCGCAAACCCTGATTGTCCAGTTTGTGGCGGCGACGGAGCATGCGCCCTGTGCGAAGGCGACGATTAAGTCTCCACCCGATTACAGAGAGCATCCTCATGCTCGAATCAGCTTTCAGCAGTTCATAGCGGCTCTTCATAATTGAGGGTGTAGGTGTTGTTGGCGGGGTTGGGCGTGTCGTGGCCGGGTATGGGTCGAGGTCTTCCGATGATGGGGGTTCCGACACCGTCCATCTGAAAGACCTCGACATGTCCAATACTATCTTTGATCGCCCTGATCTGAGCGCGTTCACGCGCCTGGATGGCTTGGGGTTGGAGGTGACGGGGCAGCGCATTGAGGCAGACCATGCAGTGTTGGCGTGCCGTATTACTGGTGAGGATCGGTGGTGTCGACGTTGCGGGTGCCAGGGCGTGGCTCGTGACACGGTGGTCAGGCGCTTGGCGCACGAACCTTACGGGTGGCGTCCCACGATCGTGCATGTGAGCGTGCGCCGCTACCGGTGCGAGACGTGTGCTCACGTGTGGCGCCAAGACATGAGTCAAGCGGCCGATCCGCGCGCGAAGCTCTCACGGGCGGCGGTGCGCTGGGCGCTCACTGGGCTGGTCGTCCACCATTTGACGGTGGCGCGCATCGCCCAGGCCCTGGGCGTGTCCTGGAATACCGCTAACACTGCTGTCCTGGCCGAAGGAGAGCGCTCACTGATCAACGACCCGACCCGGTTCGAAGGCGTGCGCGTCATTGGCGTGGATGAACACGTGTGGCGCCACACCCCCTACGGAGACAAATACGTCACCGTCATCTTGGACTTGACGCCCGTCCATGATCGCAGCGGTCCCTCCCGGCTCTTGGATATGGTCCCGGGCCGCTCCAAGCAGGTCTTCAAAACCTGGCTGGCCTCCCAGCCTGCCACGTGGCGCGAGAACATCGAGATCGTCGCTATGGACGGATTCACCGGGTTCAAAAGCGCCGCCGCCGAAGAACTCCCAGACGCAAGGGCGGTCATGGACCCCTTCCACGTCGTGCACCTGGCCGGGGATGCTCTCGATGAATGCCGCAGACGCATCCAGCAAGAACTTCACCATCGGCGAGGGCGCGCCACAGATCCCCTCTACAAGGCCCGCAGGGTGCTGCACACCAGATCCTGCCTACTCACCCTAGGCCAGCAGTACCAGATACTCGACCTGTTTTCCGGCGACGAGCACGTCGCCCTCGAGGTCACCTGGAGCGTCTACCAGAACATTATCGACGCCTACCGCTCATCCAACGCGCGTGGGGGTAAGGCCCTGATGCAAGCCGAAATAGACCGTCTCAGCGACGCGGACGTGCCACGCTCCCTCACAGAGATCATCACACTGGGCAGGACACTCAAACGTCGAGCCGGGGACATCCTGGCCTACTTCGACCACCCCCACACTTCCAATGGCCCCACCGAAGCCATCAACGACCGCCTCGAACACTTACGCGGCTCCGCCCTCGGATTCCGAAACCTCACCCACTACATCACCCGCTGCCTCCTCGAAACCGGAGGATTCAGACCCCAACTACACCCTCAATTATGAAGAGCCTTCATAGCCTACTGCTGTCACACGAAGACAAACCCCGGGCTTCCAGCGGAAGCCCGGGGTGGGATGGTGGAGCTCAGGGGGCATGTGTCGAACTCGTGCCGACTCGCGATCACCTTTTGTTGGTGGCTATGGCAGCGTGAGGCGCGCTCATTTCCGCTCATACACGAGCAGAACCAGAAAGCTCCGTGTAAAGGTGGTCAAATCATTGGATTCGCGATAGAATATCACTGCCCCGCATGGAGCCCACGCGGGGAGGCGCAGCCGCCGATCTCGTTTAAGCGAGATGAGGATCGGACGTGAGGGACCTTATCGGGGAGATGTACCCCGGAGACATCAGGACAGGTCACACCTGGTGCGAGTGGTGGGCAATGATGCCACTACTCTGTGAGGTTCAAAATGGCTGCGATTGCCAAAATTACCCTACCTCAGCTGTATTCGCTGAGAACACTGTCTGAAGCCGGATACGGCTCAATTGCTACGCTCCGCCGCGCTATTCGCGAGGGGCGTCTAGATGCCGTCCGCGTCGGCGGGAGCGTCAAGGTCAGCGCCGAAGCACTCGATGCCTATATGCGCGCTTCAACCGAGCGTTTCGCCTCCAACGGAGGTGAAGTCCGATGGGCATAAAAAATCACCCCGGCACTCCCACTGAGGAGAGCACCGAGGCGAAACGTTTTGCTGATGCCAATTCTACCACACCGTTGGTGAATGGCACAACGGTGCCAATGGTCGATCAGCTCATTCGTCAAGAGGTTAAGACCTTCCTCGGTACGGATCAGAGCGCATACGGCCCTGAAGATGCGGGGAGCGCACTGCTTGACCGGATCAACAAGCGTCTGATCAGTGAGAACACGAAGCATGAACTCAGGGGCGGGCTCGCTCATCGTCCGCTCAAGGCGCTTCCGCCTGCTGTGATCGCGACGTGTATTCTCCACCGTGAGCTACCACACACGGGTCTCATCGGTAAGTCGGAAGAGACGGCTGAGCTGGTGACCTACGAGGACGCGGGGCCTGACGAGGGCCTGTATGTGCCTGCCGATCAGCACATCCGTCGCCTGGCTCGTCAGTACCACTACACGATCTCATCCAAGGATCTCAATGCCGTCGTGGAATGTGTGCGCGACTCGGTGTCGCTGCTCGAAGAGAGCGAGGACAGCGATGTCGTGGCATTGGCGAACGGCTTGTTCCATCTACGCACTAAGGAGCTGCGCCCATTCTCGCCCGATGTCGTTCTTAGGTCGAAAGCCTCTGTTGCTTTCCGTGCAGATGCGACCACGTGCCCGGTGATCGATGGCTGGAGCGTTGACGAGTGGATCAGGGAGCTTGCGAACAATGATCCCGAGGTTGAACAACTGTTCTGGGAGAATATTGCCGCCTTGTTCCGTCCCGAACATCCGTTTCAGAAGGCTGCGCTCTTGTACTCCCCTACTGGATCGAATGGTAAAGGCACTTTTCTTGAGCTGCTGCGTCATCTTGTCGGGGTCGATCGAGTGGCTACTCTTTCGATCTCTGATTTTGGAGAGCAGTTTCTTCCTGAGGCGCTGTGCAGTGCTTTCGCTGTTCTTTCGGATGAGAACGAGGTTGGCGATTTCTTGCGGAAAGCTGGAGCGTTCAAGGCATGGGTGACTCATGACTGGATCCGGATTAACGTTAAATACGGCCCAGCGAGGAGCGTTAAGGGCCGTGGCCTGTGCGTCTTTTGTGTCAACGAGCTGCCCTCATCCAAGGACAAGTCTGAGTCGCTCTATCGCCGCTTCATTCCCATTCCGTTCTTGAAGCGCTATGTTGGCGCGGATGAGAACAGGGCAATCAAGAACGACTACGTGAAGCGTCCTGAGGTTCTTGAATACGTCGCTCATAAGGCTTTGATGATGCCCTGGTTCGACACGTTCATCGAGCCTGCTGTGTGTAAGAAGCTGCTCAATCAGATTCGTGTTGAGAACGATCCGGTTCTTCAGTTTGCTGAGGAGTTCTTGCCCCAGTTCAAGTGGGATCTGCTTCCGTGGAAGTTCTCGTTCAGGCTTTACTCCGCGTGGATGCGCAAGGAGGTTCCCTCTGGGCATCCTGTGGGCATTAGAGAGTTCACCAAGCGCATGACCGACTACGTGGACAAGAACCCCTCGTGTGGATGGTTCGTCCCTCGTGGTGCGGACGGTAATCAGAAGGCTATGAGCACGCAAAATCGAATCGTCGGTAACGAGCCCCTAGCTGTTGAATACGACCTCCATGAATGGATGGATATTCAGCCAGCGGGAGGCTCTATGCGCAAGATCGGTATTCCTCACAACATCCCGATTAATGCACGGGGTCTTATGCGAGCAGGCACTTCACCTACTGACGACGAGTGACCCAAAACTTGCCCTCAATCCTCGCCGTCTGGGCAGCGGCAACGTTTTACGAAAGGATTCACAATGAATAATCGCAACAACGCTCTCGATGACCTTATCAAGCAGGAACGCCTTGCTTATCAGAAGCGCGTTCGTCGCTTGCGTGAACAAGCACGCAAGAAGGAGGAACGCCTCGCTTTGCACACGGCGGAGATCATCCGCACGAAGCACCCTGACTCGTACTCGAAGTATGAGGAGGAGGCACGTCGCCTCCTCGAAGAGGAGCGAGCCAGTCGCTCCTCTCGGGCGAAGCGTTCGGCGCAGTCCGACGCGCAGCCGGAGGTTGCGACGGCGGAGCAGGACCAGCAGGACGGAGGTACGAATTATGAGTACTGACTTCTTCGACCCTCAGTACGAGGTGCGCAAAATGATGCGAGAGGTAGAGGAACAATCGGCGGCGGAGCGTGCAGCGCGTGCGCCGCGTCAGGTGATGCCTCGTGACGAAGCTCCTGCTACTCCGCTCAGTGAGGGGCAGGAGCTGGTGCGAGACGTGGTGCGGAAGTCCATATCGCGCGTCTCGCCCTCACCGTCTCCTGCTCCCCGTCAAGGGGTAGCAGGGGCGGTGCCCCCCGCGCCCGCAGTGAGCAACGCGAACGAGGACGTGGGCCAGCGGAGAGATGTCAGACAGGGGGCGGTCACGCCACCGTTGTCTGACACTCTCCCTGCTGGCCATACCGTGGTATCGCCTAAAGTCATGCCTCAGCATGGGGGCGTTACCACGTTCTCCGACACTCGTTCGCACAGGATCACAGTGCGTGTGTCGGAGGAGGAGTACGACGCCTACAAGCGTCGTGCGACTGCGCTCAACGTTCCGGTGAGCGCGTGGCTTCGCGCAGCAGCACTACATGTGCTCGATGCCGCGACGCCACCTCTGGAGGCGGTGCCTCAGGCGGCGGCTCCAGAGTCGGCGCAAACTGCTCAGGCTATTGAGCAGTTGCGACGTTTGGGGGTCAATCTGAACCAAGCACTGAGGCGCGGTTCGGTGATTGACCCCGAGCGGGTGCGAGTCCTCGTTCGCGCCGTCGATGACTTGCGTGCAAGTCTTGGTGACAAGACGGTGATCACGTCATGAGCACTATCAACGTCAAGTCCTCGAAGTCCGCCGCCTCGGCGGTGAACTACGTGCTGTATGGTGCTGACGCAAAGGTACGCTCTCGTCTCCGATCAGAGGGACGCACTCGGGCGGCGGCACTCGCCATCCATACTGCGGACGGTGCTTCGACACCGGAGCAGTTCCTTGCGCGCGCTGAATCACTCGCACGCTTGCATGGGAGGAAGGTGGAGGCATACACCTATGTTCTTGCTTTTCACCCGGACGAGTTCGACGTGACCTCACCGGAGGATATGCAACGTGTGTGCGATGTCGCGAAGAGGCTCACAGAGTCTATGCACAGTGCTGACTACCTTATCGCCGTTCATACGGACTCGAAGGGTCAGCATGCGCACGCGCATATCACAGTGACGAACCATGACAACCTCACGGGCAAGGCACTCTCGCGTTATACCTCGTGGCGCCACGGACTGCACCAGTTAAATGATCAGATCATGCGTGAGGAACAGCTCCGCGTGCTCCCCGATCCAACCAGGCCCAAGCCGGGGTGGCTTCAACGCAGAGAGGACTTTTCTCCCGGTGGTTTCGAGCAACAACTCGGCGACATCGTCAACGACGCGCTCGCCGATCCGCGCTCGGTGGATCAAGCGTCGTTTGAGGAAGTCCTCGCTGAACATGACGTACGCCTCGCAGTCACGGATCGTGATGGATGGTCTTTCAAAATGAGGCGGCTCGACAATGGCAAGTGGGGAAGGAAGAAAGCAAGCGCCTTGTCTCCAGATTTCACCGCCGACAAGGCACAAGATGTGTTCGCTGCTCACCAGCAAGCAGTAGCAGTCGTGGAAGACGAGGAAGAGGAGGAGATCGCACCCAAGAAGAAGCCTCCGCTTCCTCACCCTCAACCTACCCCACCACCCCCGCCCCGACAGTCACCATCGCTCTTCGATGTGCTCGCGGGTAAGGCAGAAATACCAATGCTTGCAGGTGAGAGTGTCGAGCGGAAGAAGACCTCGACACATTCACCCCGAACGCGACCTGAGACTACCGAAGAACGAGACGCACGCCGTATGAGAGGTGTTATCGTCCCTGAGGTCACACAGCATGAAGACGATGGGATGGAATTCTGAGGCAAAGGATGAGGAAAACAAGACCCCGGCTACCGTTGAACTGCGCCCCGAAAGTTGGACGCGTTTAATGGTAGCCGTTATGCGGCTTCCTGTTGGGCCTGATCCCGGTATTCTGCCGGGGTCAGGCCCTTGAGCTTTACTTGGCGTCTTACCGTGTTCCAGTGCGTGATGTAGGCGTCGAGGTCGGCTTTGAAGCTCTCGAAGGTCTGCCAGTCTTGGCCGCGGAAGAATTCGTCCTTGATGTGACCGAAGATCTGCTCGGTGGCGCCGTTGTCGATGCAGTTGCCTTTTGCGTGACATGCTCTGGATGAAACCGTTCTCGGCAAGCGTGCTGATGTAGGGTTTCGTGCTGGTACTGCCATCCCATGTCTGAGTGCAAGATCGGCTCGACCCCTGCTGGTTTGGCGTCCATGAGTAGCTGGAGCATCTCTTGTTGCTGGGCGAGGTTGGGGCACATTGAGATGGAGTGGGCGACGATCTCTTTGCTGGCAAAGTCGTAGACCGGAGCGAGGTAGGCCTTACCGAAGGAGAGCTTGAACTCGGTGACGTCGGTACCCATTTTCTGCCAGGGGCCGGTCGCCGTGAAGTCGCGGCCGATGATGTTGGCGAAGCTTTGCCCCACGGGCCCCTTGTAGGAGTTGTACCTGTGGTAGGCCCTCTCGCGGCGTATGCCGCAGCGCAGCCCCATCTCGCGCATCATCTTCAAGACCGTCTTGTCGGCGATGCGCTCTCCTGCCTCAGCGCGTAGGCACATGGCTACCTGCCTGTGACCGCACCCGTTGGGGGTTCGCGAAAAGATCTGTGCGACCTTGGGACGTAGCTGGGCCCGGGTCACGCCCTTGGGGTGAGCCAGCGCGTAGTAGTAGCTCGACCTGGCAAGGCCAGCAGCCTCGAGGAGATCACCTACCGCGTGTCCACGCCCTGAAAGCTCGGCGACCACTAGGGCTTTGTCCCGGTTTGGGAGCGCCTCTGCGCCTTCAGGGCAATCGATTTTTTTAGGTACGCCACCTGCGCCTCAAGCTTGCGTACACGCGCGGCGAGTTCCTCCTCACGCGTTGGTGGCACCGCCCGTACCGATCCCTTTGGCCTGCCCTTAGGCTTAGGCATGAGGGCCTGGGCGCCGCCCTCACGGTACAACCTGCACCAATTCTTCAGCGGTGTCGCACTCGCAATACCGAAGCGCACCATCGCCTCAGGTTTACTCATCCCACCATCAACCACGGCGCTCGCTGCGGCGACCTTGGTCTCATAGTCGTATCTGGCCTGCTTCACTCCCATGGCAAGAAGCCCATCCTTCCCAATTGCGCGGTACGTCTTCTGCCAGTGTCGCACGGCCTCAGCAGGCACACCCAGCCTCCTGGCGGTCAAACCATAGCCAACCCCCCCTCTCAAACATCTCCACCGCCTGCTCCCGAAGCAAACGATCATGCCTCAACCGCAGATCCACAGACATGAAAAGCCTCCCATTCCCTGGACTTCAATTTCGATGTCCAAGAAACAGGAGGCAGTTCACGTGAGGTAACCGGGGTTCTTGCTATAGCGATCTGTAGATGAAAACGCCACCATCAGGCGCGTTGGTAACTGTGTACTCGTATTCGAGGTCTTGGATCCATGATTTCCAGTTGAAGTAGCGCTTTGCCTCCTCAGGCCATCCGTCCATCAGACAGATGTCCTCAGCGAGCTGTGTCGCGTAGTCCTCGAACGAGTCCCAGCAACCACAGTAGCGCTCCTTAAAGTCGGACGTGCTCGGTAGTGTATCCCCACACGCTACGTAACAGCCGGTCTCCACCCAGGCGAGCAGTGCAGGCCACTGTTCCTCTCCGACCTCATCGAAGACCTCACCCCAAAGCTGTGCGGTATCGGGCGACATTTCGCTGGTTCCTGTGGGGAACCCCTCGTGATCAAAGATCCATAGCTCGTCGTGAGCTGTGGGGCCAAGGTGTAGGTCTTCAGGCGTCACCTCACCGGCATCTTCTGCCGGGAACCATCTCCCGTTGAGTATGCCTTCGTTATAGCAGGCTAGACAGCCGATCCAGACCGACGGACGAACAGTAGTTTGAGTAATCATTCCAACCTCCCGAGTAGGTGGAGGTGAGGCCGAGCAGTCCAGCTCGGGTAAGGACGCACACAGGAGACCTCACCTCCAACGAGTGGCTCGGGGTCGCAGCGCGACCTTCTCAGGGAATGAGCGGGAGGAGGACCTTTATCGCTCATGAGGAGGGGAATTATCATCCTCATACGATCTCAGTGGGGTGGGGTTTGCATATCAAGTAGCACATGTCTTACCGCCTGATTACCGCTTTCACCGCTTAGTTACCGCCTGTTTGAGGCTAAGCGGTATATCGAAAACGTTGGTATATCAGTCAAAACATGGTGTGTTACCGCCTCTACCGCCTAATTTCTAAAAAGTGTACACGCGAGTGTTCATCTTCCTACATATGCGTGTGTATATATAAAAGTTATCGGTTTTAGGCGGTGAAGGCGGTAAAGGGTTGGGATTCGGTTGAGATACGAGGGAAAACGCTATACCGCTTTTGCATTTTCAGGCGGTAAACAGCCGGTATCAGCGCCGATTAGGCGGTGAAAATCCTCCTCTGCAACCTCCCTCCCACGAGGTCATGCACGATTGAAGATGATCTTGCGCCCCGCAGGGGCGCTGTGCAGTTTTACCTTATTGCGTCCGTCAGAGCGCAGTCTTGGAGGTTATCAGAGCCCAGCTCTCTCGAACAATTCTGCAACAGTAAGGTCAAGAGCCTTGGCGAGTCCGTAAATTGTCGCCATTTGAGGATTGGAGCAGCCCGTTTCACCTTTTCGACCTGACGCACGTCCAGCCTCTAGCAATTGCATTTGATTTTTTGTGATTCCTGCCCCAAAAGCCAGCTTTTCCTGAGAGAAACCACGTTCTATTCGCGCCGCCTTCAGGGCCACGGCAAGCCGCTTCGCCTCCTCATTACTCCATACCATGACTTCCATCATGTGAAACAGGCCTTTGAAAGAACACCCTATATAGCAGGCCTGTTGTATCATGCCTTGTAGGTTCGCCTGAGACACGAGCACAACGAAGGAGCTCTCATGAGCCAACGACATCTATCATTCATCGCCCTACTAGCAGCAGGAGCTCTGCTCAGTGGCTGCTCTGGAGGAGTTTCGTCCCCATCGGATGGAGCCAACCACTCCCCCGACAGCAACCAGACCTTCACCTTCAGTGGCACCCTCGGGCCTGTCGACAGCATCCACGTGGAGCTCCCGAAGCCCCTCCTTGATGCGATGGGAGCGGACGCGGATAATCTGCTCGTCACGGCACTTGACCTCAAGGCCCACAAACTGGATTCTGCGAAGTACTGCGCGGTAGACGTCACTCGTACTTTCACAAAGGGCGCGGTTGAGACTCTTTCGGCACCCGAGAAGGTCGACTATCAGTCGATGTCGTTGCTCGACCTCTGGGCAAGCAGCGACGAAGCCGGCCAGCGTCTTGATGCGCTCGCGAAGGATTCAGGCGCATCCATGAGCGTCGAGGAACTCGCCTCAGAAATGGGTTTCATCTTCAAGATGCCTGCTGGCCCGGACCGCGACGCACGACTGCAAGACCTCGGCCTTGAAGGCTTTGACGTCGACGCCTTCAACGCGGGCGTCCAGAAGCTCAAGGACGAGCTGAGCGCGAGGACGCCGAAGAACGATCCGACGGCCACTCTGTTGAAGCGCGAGAACGCGAAGCCGCTCAGTGAACTTAATGAGGCTTCACCGGAACCGGGTAGGTATATGAGCGACGACGCGTCGGTCATCACCGATGTAATGAAGTGTGCAGTTAAGCCGTTTTCCGACTCGTCGAGCGACACTGACTTTTCAAGCTTCTGGATGAGCAAGTCGGATTCTTCTTCACCAGAAAGCTTCGCCAGCTTCCAGTTCACCGTCATGAAAGATGGAAAAATCACCATCACCGACTCTGGGGTGCACGGCTACCAGCAAGATTCGTCTGGGAACTGGCTCAAGAAGTAGTCACGTTTTCATTTCTCCCCGAGCCATCGCCTTGGAGCAGGCTCGGGGAGAAGTGTTGTGCGCCTGAGAATAGAGACGCATTGAACGGTAAAATTATTGCCAGGTGCATCGCTGCGAACTGTTGAGGGGGTAATGAGGTGAAGCTACATTCCGAATACAACGACAATCAGATGGTCGTTGCCTATTACAGGTATTCATCCTCCTCGCAGAACGAGGCGAGCATCGAGCAGCAACGTGAGATGGTGCAACGTTGGGCGAAGTCACAGGGTCTCGTCGTAGTCAATGAGTACGAAGACGCGGCGAAGACCGGCACCAACGCAGACAGGCCGGGCTATCAGTTGATGCTCCGCGAGCTGCCCAAGATCAGGCCTGCCTACGTCGCGGTGTGGAAGAACGATCGCCTTGCTCGCGACCGCGCAGAGCTGGTCCTCGTCAAGCAGGCGATCCGCTCCATCGGAGCGCGTGTCCACTACATCGAAGGGATCTCCCCCACCGATTCGCCCGATTCTGTGCTCGTGGAGGGGGTCGCAGATGCGTTCGCCGAGTACTACTCACTCCAGCTCTCAGCCAACATCCGACGAGGTCAGCGTTACAACGCCGAGCGAGCCCTCTCCAACGGCCACAAGATCTTCGGTTTCACTGTGGACCAGGACAAGCGCTACATCCCGGACCCGGAGACGGCTCCCATCGTCGCGCAGATCTTCCACGATTACGCCTCGGGCGTGTCCATGCAGAAAATCTGCGACCAGCTGAACGCCCAGGGAATCCGTACAACGCGCGGATACAGGTTCACGCCGAAGAATCTCAACAAGATGCTCAAGAATCGCGCCTACATTGGCGAGTACGCCTATGGCGGGTATATCCATGAGGATGGGATGCCTCGCCTCGTTGATGACCTCACGTTTAATGAAGTCCAACGCCGGTTCGCGATCAACAAGCGTCGTGGGGCGAAAACCAAAGCGGAGCTTGCCGCTCAAGGCGAGAACGCACCCAACTACTGGCTCACAGGCAGGGCGTACTGCCTCACCTGTGGCGGGCCGATGGAGGGTGTCTCGGGCACCTCGAAGACCGGCAGGACGCATCGGTATTACTACTGCCTTAACCAGCGCAAGAAGAAATGCACGGCGAAGACGGTGCGCAAGGATGAGATCGAGGCACGTGTTGAGGAGATCGTCGAGTCGTTCCTCGCCGATCCCGAGATGCTTGCTTCGCTCGCCGTGGACCTCGCCGATCATTACAAGCAGACCCACGGGCGCGGGGACGAGATCCTCAAGGCTCTGGAGGCCCGGCGCAGTGATGTGGAGGCGAAGCTGGCTAACTTCGTTAAGGCCATCTCCCAAGGCATCTTCAACGCGAGCACGGCTGAGGCCATGAACGCCCTCGAAGCACAGAAGCAGGAGCTTGACGCTGCCATCCAAGCCGAGCACGTCAAGGCCACGCTGTACGAGGACGAGGCTTCAATCGGCGCGTTCTACCGGCGCTTCGCCCAGGCCACGATCGACACGCCCGAGACCCGCGACCAGCTCTTCGAGTACTTCGTGGACAAGGTGTTCATAGGTCGCGAGCAGATCGTCGTCGCCTCGTACTTCCACGACAGTGCCGCACCCATCGAGTTCGAGGACCTGAAGAAGCGCTCACCAGCGGAC
>BNJU01002816.1_pt1 | contig 14301 bp, 20 predicted proteins | sample 8539281 | NCBI WGS metagenome assembly BNJU01 (sample SAMD00202456, study PRJDB9452) | human saliva metagenome | isolation source: human saliva | place: Japan
TCTAATTCAATATTGGCAAGATGTCCAAAAAGATAATCAGGTTCACTGATCTAAATCAAAATTACAACTTATATCATCTTCATTTTCTATATAAAAATTAATGTATACAATATATAATGAATTAAAAATTCATCTTCTGTAAGGGAGCAGAAATTCTAAATCCTGAACCTCCCACGACTGACACCTACGAGTGCTAGAGTCACTAGGGTTCTTGAGTAATAATTTGCTTTTGTTAGCCAACTTCGGTACCAAAAGCTATCCCCATAGTTCCTGGTTCATATATTTTATTTAGCACTTATACCTAATATCCTGAGTCCTTCTTTTAGTATGTTTTTGGCTGCATTTATATCTCTATTATGCACAGCTCCACATACTGGACAAGTCCATTCTCTCACACTAAATCTTTTACTTCTTCATTTCTATATCCACAACAATTACATATTTGACTACTTGCAAAAATTTATCTCACTCTTACTATTGTTTTTCCATGCCATTTCGCTTTATAACCTAGTATTCTATTAAATTCACTCCATGATACATCTACAATATTTCTTGCTAATTTATGATTTTTACCATATTTTTACTTGTAAATCTTCCATACAAATAATATCATATTCTTTTATTAGCATTGTTGATAACTTTTGCAAAAATCTTCTCTTTGGTGATATTTTCTCAAATAATCTTGCTACTTTTTATTCTAGCTTTTATTTCTATTTGAACTACCCTTTGGTTTTCGTGATAGTTTTCTTTGTATATCGCTAGTTTATTCAAAGATTTTTGTAAAATATTTTGGATTTTCTATTGAGATTTTCATCACTGGTAATCATAGAAGTCCTTTATCCTAAATCTATTCCAACATTCTTATTTGTACTTTCTAATTTTTCTACTTCCACATCAGTACAACATAAAAGATATAATAGCTACTTTCCACTAGTACTTGGGTTATTGTTGCATTTATTATTCTTCCTTGTGGTTTTATTTTATCTCTTATTTTTAGTCTTCCTAACAGGTACTTTTTATCCATTTATCTAAAAACTCTATATTAGTATTTGCATAGGATTGGTTCTGTATGATTTTTCTATTATCTTTCTTAGATTTAAACTTTGGATAGCCACTCCACTAAAAAGTTTTATATGCTTTATCTAAATCTTTTAAAAATTTTTGTAAAGAAAATTTATCTACATCTTTTAACCATTCTTTTCTCTTGTTTTTAAAACTGTTAATTCTTTTTACTACACTCACTATATGCAAATAGATTTTTCTCTCTTTGCTATATAGTTCTGTTTTTCAAATCTAAAAAATGATTATAGACATATCTTACAACAACCAAGTACAATTTAATATTGTTATTTGAGTTTTAGTTGGATAAAATCTAAACTTATATGCTTTTTCCATGTGATTTCACCTCCATTTACCTATATATAGTATACCACTTTTTATACTATGAGTAAATGAAAAAGTAAGAATTTTCTAAAATATATGAACCTAAAAACTGACTCAGTCGTTTTGAGGGTTGTCGTTCACATAAGTACGCTACCACTTATGCAGTTCTCTTGGCATATACACTCCTCAATAAATTAAGGAGATTAGCCTCGAACTTCTTAATATTTCTATTAGCAGACTATCTTATCCCACAGCTCTATCTGTTTGGGTCTCACCACTTCCACTAGCTTTAGTGTACTTCCTCAGGAGAATAGTCGTTGAACCTTACCTTTCGGTCTTGGCTGCTGATTGCCCATTATCATTAACTTAGGATTTAACCTTATGTCATCTAGTATATTTTCTGCTTTCACACTTTCCACTTATACCATATTATTTAGGTACTATGTTGTGAGTTATACTAGCTTTAGGGGTTTCCAGCAATTCGAGTAGTATTGGATAGCTTTTTAAAGTTGCTACCTCTACATGCATATTACTATATATGCTGACTATACTTAATGGTCTAACTCATGACTGACACCCTACGAATGCTAGAGTCTACAGTGTGCCGACCATATTTTAATCAATTTCCAGCATTTTCTTTTGATAGTTGTTTTTCTATCTCATCATTCAAACCATAGAACATTCCTTCATCTTCAATAAAAGTTTACATATTAATTTCTTATCTTTATCTATCAATCTAATTTATCTTCAATTAGTTTTAATGTATCTTCAGAGAAATTGATATCATTTTTCATCATCAAATTCTATTATAATATCAACATCATTTTCTATTCCAAAGACTAATTGTTCCATTTATTTCAACCTCGTCTTCAATTTTAGTTTTAGAAAGATATTTTGCTATTTTTTAAAAATATTTTTACTTCTTTTTAAATTCATAATAGACCTCCTTAAAAATTAAACTTATTATATAAAAATTATAGCAAAATATGTAAAAGTAAAGAAATTAAGGTTGACAATAAAAGATAAAAGTTTATAATATCTAAGTTATAATTATAAAGAAAAAATTAGATTAAATAAGAAAGGAGGGTAAAATGCCTACTCTAAGTCAATTAGTAAAAAGGAAGACAAACATTAACTGAAAAGAAAAATCTCCAGCTTTACAGGAAACCCACAAAGAAGAGGGGTTTGTATCAGAGTGTACACTACCACCCTAAGAAAACCAAACTCAGCTTTAAGAAAAGTTGCCAGAGTAAAATTAACAAATGGAATTGAAGTTACATGTTATATTCCTGAGTGAAGGACACAACACAAGAACACTCAATCGTTCTAGTAAGAGGAGGAAGAACAAAAAGGATTTACCAGGGTTAGATATAAAATCATTAGAGGTGCTTTAGATACTGCTGGTGTTGCAAAGAGAAAACAAGGAAGATCTAAGTACGGAGCGAAAAACGCATAATAAACGAATAAAGGAGGTGTAAAATTTAATGTCAAGAAGAAGAGCTGCGGTAAAAAGAGATGTTTTACCTGATTCAAGATACTCTGATAAAGTTGTAACTAAAGTAATCAACTCAATAATGCTAGATGGGAAAAAATCAATAGCTGAAGGAATATTCTACTCAGCAATGGATTTAATAAAAGAAAAAACTGGACAAGAAGGATATGATGTTTTCAAACAAGCTTTAGAAAATATTAAACCTCAAATAGAAGTTAGATCTAGAAGAATTGGAGGAGCTACATACCAAGTTCCAGTTGAAGTAAAAGCTGATAGACAACAAACACTTGCATAAGATGGTTAACTACTTATACAAGAGCAAGAAAAGAATATGGAATGATAGAAAAACTTGCAGCAGAATTAATTGCAGCAGCAAATAATGAAGGTGCAACTATTAAGGAAAAAGAAGATACTTATAAGATGGCAGAAGCTAACAGAGCGTTCGCACACTATAGAGTATAATAATATAAATGTTTTTCGTTTTTAAATCGAGGGAGGATAAATTTAATGGCTAGGAAAGTATCGTTAGATATGACTAGAAACGTTGGAATAATGGCTCATATCGATGCAGGGAAAACAACAACAACGAAAGAATATTATTTTATACTGGAGTTGAAAGAAAAATAGGAGAAGTTCATGAAGGTCAAAGCTACAATGGACTGGATGGAACAAGAGCAAGAAAGAGATTACAATTACTTCTGCTGCTACTACATGTTTCTGGAAAGGTCACAGAATAAATATAATAGACACACCAGGTCACGTGGACTTTTACTGTTGAAGTTGAAAGATCTCTAAGAGTACTAGATGGGGCTGTTGCAGTGTTTCTCAGCTGTTGATGGTGTACAACCTAATCAGGAAACAGTATGGAGACAAGCTGATAAATATAAAGTACCAAGACAGCTTTCTTTAACAAGATGGATAGAGTGGTGCAAACTTTTGATATATGTGTATCAGATATTAAAGAAAAAATTAGGTTCAAAATCCAGTACCTATACAAATTCCTATAGGTGCAGAAGACCAATTTGAAGGAGTAGTGAGACCTAATAGAAATGAAAAGAAGTTGTTTGGCCAGTAGATTCAGACAATGGACAACATTTTTGATGTAAAAAGATATTAGAGCAGAATTACAAGAAAAAGCTGAAGAAAGCAAGACAATATATGCTTGAATCTATAGTTGAAACTGATGATGCACTAATGGAAAAATTCTTTGGTGGAGAAGAAATAACTAAAGAAGAAAATAGTAAAGGATTAAGAAAAGCTACTATAGACAATACAATAGTTCCAGTTGTTTGTGGAACAGCATTTCAAAAATAAAGGTATCAAAGCTTTTATTAGATGCTATAGTAAACTTCATGCCAGCTCCAACAGACGTTGCAATGGTTGAAGGAGAGATCCCTAAAAGATCCTGAAAAATTAATAGATAGAGAAATGTCAGACGAGCACCTTTCGCATCTCTAGCTTTCAAAGTTATGACAGACCCATTTGTAGGAAGATTAACATTCTTAGAGTATATTCTGGTATAGTTGAAAAAGGAGCTACTGTTCTTAACTCAACAAAAGGGAAAGAAAGAAAAGAATGGGAAGAATACTTCAAATGCATGCTAACAAAAGAGAAGAAATTGAACAAGTATACTGTGGAGATATAACTGCTGCAGTTGGATTGAAAAGATACAACTACAGGAGATACTCTTTGTGCTGAAAGATGCCAATAGTTCTTGAACAAATGGAATTCCCAGAACCAGTTATTTCAGTTGCGGTTGAACCAAAAACTAAAAATGACCAAGAAAAATGGGAATTGCACTATCAAAACTTGCAGAAGAAGACCCTACTTTTTAGAGTTAGAACAGATGAAGAAACAGGTCAAACAATTATCTCAGGAATGGAGATGCACCTTGAAATCATCGTAGATAGAATGAAGAGAGAATTCAAAGTAGAATCTAATGTAGGTAAACCTCAAGTTGCTTACAGAGAAACTATAACTCAATCTTATGATCAAGAAGTTAAGTATGCAAAAACAATCTGGAGGTAGAGGACAATATGGACACGTTAAAATTATCATGAGACCAAATCCAGGTAAAGAATTTGAATTTGTAAATAAAAATAACAGGAGGGAGTAATTCCAGAGATATATACCTGCTGTTGAAAAAGGATGTAGAGAAGCTCTTGAATCAGGAGTTATCGCTGGATATCCTTTAGTTGATGTAAAAGTAACTCTATATGATGGATCATATCACGAAGTTGACTCATCAGAAATGGCGTTCAAAAATAGCTGGATCAATAGCGCTTAAACAAGCTGCTACAAAAGCTAAACCAGTAATATTAGAACCAGTATTCAAAGTAGAAGTAACTACTCCAGAAGAATACATGGGAGATATCATTGGAGACTTAAACTCAAGAAGAGAATGGTATCTGGAATGATTGATAGAAATGGTGCTAAGATAATAACTGCTAAAGTACCTCTATCAGAAATGTTTGGATACGCAACTGACTTAAGATCTAAATCTCAAGGAAGAGCAACTTATTCTTGAGAATTTTCTGAATATCTTCAAGTACCTGCTTCAATCCAAAAGCAAATACAAGAAGAAAGGAAAAATAATTTACTTTTTATACAAAAATAGTGTATAATAAGAATGTAAAAAATTTATGAAAAATAATATAAAATAAATAATTTAGGGAGGAAAAAATGGCTAAAAGAAAAAAATTCGAAAGAAGTAAACCACATGTAAACATTGGAACAATCGGGCACGTTGACCATGGAAAAACAACAACAACTGCTGCTATATCTAAAGGTATTATCTGATAAAGGATGAGCTAAAAAGTAGATTTTGACCAAATTGATGCTGCTCCAGAAGAAAAAGAAAAGAGGAATCACTATCAATACAGCTCACATTGAATATGAAACAGCAAATAGACACTATGCTCACGTTGACTGTCCAGGACACGCGGACTATGTTAAAAATATGATAACTGGTAGCTGCTCAAATGGACGGAGCTACTTGTTGTATCAGCTGCTGATGGTTCTATGCCTCAAACAAGAGAACATATCTTACTTTCTAGACAAGTTGGAGTTCCATATATTGTTGTTTATTTAAACAAATCAGATATGGTTGATGATGAAGAATTACTAGAATTAGTAGAAATGGAAGTTAGAGAATTATTAACTGAATATGGATTCCCGAGGAGATGACATCCCTGTAATCAGAGGTTCATCATTTAGGAGCTTTAAATGGTGAAGAAAAAATGGATGACAAAGATATGGAACTTATGGATGCAGTAGATAGCTATATCCCTACTCCAGAAAGAGCAGTAGATCAACCATTCTTGATGCCAATAGAAGACGTTTTTCACTATCACAGGAAGAGGAACAGTTGTTACTGGAAGAGTTGAAAGAGAGTCATCAAAGTTGGAGAAGAAATAGAAATAGTTGGAATCAAACCTACAACTAAAAAACAACTTGTACAGGGAGTTGAAATGTTTAGAAAAACTTCTTGATCAAGGTCAAGCAGGAGATAACATTGGAGTTCTATTAAGAGGAACTAAGAAAGAAGAAGTTGAAAGAGGACAAAGTTCTTGCTAAACCAGGAAGTATTCACCCTCATACAAACTTTAAAGGAGAAGTTTACGTATTAACTAAAGATGAAGGAGGAAGACATACTCCATTCTTCTCAGGATACAGACCTCAATTCTACTTCAGAACTACTGACATCACTGGTGCAGTTACTCTACCTGAAGGAGTAGAAATGGTAATGCCAGGAGATAACATCACTATGACTGTAGAATTAATCCACCCAATCGCTATGGAACAAGGATTAAGATTCGCTATCAGAGAAGGTGGAAGAACTGTTGCTTCTGGAGTTGTTTCTGAGATAATTAAATAATAAAGAAGCAATTTTTATATAAAGAGGACACTAGAAGCAGCTAGTGTCCTTTTCTTTCTAAATAGAGGAAAAAGGAATTAAATAAAAATAAAATGAATAATAATCTATATAAAATGGAAAATACTTTTCACGTTCTTTAGCAAAAGATGGTATAAAAGTGTAAAATATTCGTTGGGATTAATACTAATATTTTTAATGTTAGGTATACAATGCTCAGGAGAAATTTTTACCACTGAACAAGTATCAACTTCAGATATAAAAGCTTCAGTAGAAAATTTAAAAGATAAGGTAGAACAAGTTAAAAGAAAGAATGAAAAAGATATAAAAATTTAAGATTAGAATTAATTCAACTTATGGAACAAGGAAACCAAGTAGTAAAATCACCTTGGGCTCTGTCAACTTTAGAGTAAACTACTATGACAATTGGGAGAGAACTTATAGAGGTAGAGGAGATAAGACAGAAAAATGTCCTTATGAAGGAATAGCGAAAGAGATACAAATGAAATGTATAGATATATAGCCACTAATAGTGCTACTGTATTCAAATTATCTAAAAAGTACTAATGTGAGGTCTGCTTCAACAGAAATAGGAGAAAGAGCTTATCTAATTATGGCATAGCTAGTAATATATCTCAAAAAGGAACCAATAGTATCATTAGAGACTCAAATGCTGGCATAAGTCCAAGATGATTAATAAAAATCACTAACACAGCACCTACACCACCAGATATACTGATACCAACTTTGAGCCTCAGTTGTTAACCCAACCAGTTATACCTAATGCTCCTCACTCACCTGGCATTAACCTGCCTAGTTTTAATAGTGAAATGTTCGTTCAGCTGCTAATGACTCAAGACCTGTTATTATGGGAAATGGTAGAAATTCTTGAATTCAAGAAGTAAGCTATAACATCAGGAGATTTCTAAAATAAAAGAAAGTCTATAAGAGCTGCTATAGATAAAGACCAAAGAGAAGTTGATACAATGGGCCGAAACCTCCAAAAATGTGGAATTATAGTTATTCAGATTATTCAGGAAGAAATGCTTTTCGAATCTGGGATACAGAGTAGTGATCAATTTTCAGGAATAATATCTCAATTATGTAGGTGGAACAAAGTGAAAAATGCTGGTAAAAGGTGAGAACTTGGGAATATTTGACAACATCTTCAGTAACTCTTCTGGAGAAAGTAATGTTGACTATCAAAAAGAATTTAGCTTTTCTTCAGTAAATAAAGGTGCAATGCTAAATAATGCAGATTTTGTATACAACCAATAATGACAGCAATTATCTAAATGAATTGTACATCAAGATGTACATGATAAAGACTGTTTAGATTCAAAATGGGAATCCAATACTTCAGTGGTAGACAGTTCAGCATCACATATTAGAGCAGGAATCTTTAATTTCAGTGGAAATGGAGAACTTTTTAAAAAGCTTATGACGATATGGCTGCATATCAAACTACTACAGCTTAGAAAATTTTGACTGAGCTAATACAACAATAATTAATCAACATACTTTTTAAATAGTGGAAAAATAATAATTACGAAGGGCTGATACTTCTAGGAGAATACATATAGTCATAATGGTGGATCAAAGAGTAAGCAGTCTACTATTAATACTGGAAATATAATATTTCAGCCATATTCATGATGGTACTAATATTTTTGAAAAAGAATACTGCAGTTTTTGTTATTTCGAAGGATGCACATGATACAGAAACAACAGTACCTCAAATACAAGATAGTAGTAAACTATAATGCAGGTAAAATAAAAATGTACTACACTAAATGCAGTAGGTCTAGCAGCGGATCCTGAACAAAAAGACCTGTTGGTTTAATAAATAGAGATACTTTTTGAATTATATGGAGAAAATTCAGCAGCAATCTATTTAAAAATGCGAGTAGCTTTTAGATATACAGACAACAAATGATAAAAATTTTACTTTTAGATACAAAAGATAATTCTAATAGTGCTTTAAGTACTAATTCTTTCATATAAACCTATAAATATCTGGTGATAAAAGTATAGGTTTATATAGCGTTGCAAGTGGAGAGTACTGTTGAAGGAACTTTGCTCTTGATATGGGAGCCATGGGTAGGAAATAGAAAATTCCTACTACAACTATTTCAAATTTAACAGATGGAGTTAATCTAACTAATCCTAGTATAAATACAAGTGGGAAGCACTGATGATATAGAAGGTTCATATGGAATACTTTCAAAAATCACCTACTGATTTAACAAGTCATAAAATTAGAATATTTGATAAGGCAGTAGGGAATGTTGGAGTTTACTGGCAGATAACGTTGAATTAAAAACTTGGTGGAGGAAGTATAGAGTTAAATGGTGGAAGTACTGCAAAAGATAATATAGTATATATAGATGGACGAGGAGCAGTTACTTCAACAGGAAGTATAAGTTAGATGGAGGAGTTGGAAAGGTAGGAATCTATGCTAAGGGGTGGAAATTGCCCTACAGGGTTTCAAATAATGTTACAGTAGAGAAATAAAGGTAGTGGAACTAAAAATACAGTTTTCATTTATGGAGGTGATGGAGCAAAAATTAAACTATCTGATGGGACTTTACCCAATGGAACAGCTTTATCAAAGGAGAGCTACTTATAGGCTTAAATATAGTAATGCAACTGTAGATACAGATGCAAAGTACATCTAATAAAAAGATACAGGAGCAGTTTTTGCAACATGGGAGCAGGAACGAAATATCTATAAATAGACAGCTACTTTTATCAACAACAGCTGGTCCTAATATAAATATAACAGGAACAAAATTAACAGATCCAGGAACAAGAAGTATGTTGGTTTTTGGATTAATGGCTAAAGATGGAGCAACAATAAGAGCTAAAAATAATTATATAAAAATTACTAATGGTTCTACAGCAGTTGCCTCTGTGGAGTTCAGGTTCTAAAGTAGGAAATGAGATGGAGGAAAGATAGATTATACAGGTAAAGGTTATGCTTTTATATGCAACTCCAGGTAATACTATAGATATAAGTGGTGTTAAATTAATTTTAGATGGAAATGCAGTAGCATATGAAAGAGATTTGTAACATCTTTTCCAATAATAACTGATAAATACAAGTATTCATATAAAATCAAAAGATGTTGTAGTTTTAAATGTAAAACATGCAAGTCCTCTCATGTTTCATCTTTAGTGAGTACCGTAGTAAATAGTTGGGCAGGACTTTTCCAACAATTCCCAACTTATGATATAGGAGCAATCAGTTATAAGATGACAACTATTGATTAAAAATATGGCCGCACACTGTGACTCTAGCACTCGTAAGGGTGTCAGTCGCATGAGTTAGACCATTAAGTATGTCAGCATATATGAAATATGTATGTAGAGGTAGCAGACTTTAAAAGCTATCAATACTACTCAGTGCTGAAACCCTAAAGCTAGTTATAACTGACAACATGTACCTAAATAATATGGTACGTGTGAAAGTGGCGAAAGCAGAAAAATATACTAGATGGCATAAGGTTCAATCTCTAAGTGTTGAGATAATAGGCAAATCAGCACAAGACCGAAAGGTGAGGTTCAACGACTCTTCCTCCTGACGAATGCACTCAAAAGCTAGTGAGTGGGTGAGCCCAAACAGATAGAGCTGTGGGATGAATGATAGTCAGCTGTGCTAATAGAAATATGTAAAGTTCGAGGCTAATCTTCTTAATTTATTAAGATTGTATATAGCAAAAGAACTGCATAAAGTGGTAGCGTACTTATGTGAGCGACAACCTCTCAAAACGACTTGAGTCTGTTTTGAGGTTCATATATTTGAAAAATTTTACTTTTTCATTTCTTATAGTATAAAAGTGGTATGCTATATAGGTAAATGGAAGTGAAATCACATGGAGCATATAAGTTTAGATTTTTATCCAACTAAAACTCAAATAGCAATATTAAATTGTACTTTTGGTTGTGTAAGATATGTCTATAATCATTTTTAGATTTAAAAACAAGAGCTATATACAAAGAGAAAAATCTATTTCATATAGTGAGTGTAGTAAAGAATTAACAGTTTTAAAACAAGAGAAAGAATGGTTTAAAAGATGTAGATAAACTTTTCTTTTACAAAATTCTTTAAAGATTTAGATAAAGGCATATAAGAACTTCTATAGTGGGAAGTGGCTATCAAAATTTAAATCTAAGAAAGATAATAGAAAATCATACAGAACCAATTATACAAAATAATAATATAGAGTTTTTAGATAAATGGATAAAAAGTACCTAAGTTGGAAAACTAAAAATAAGAGATAAAATGAAACCACAAGGAAGAATAATAAATGCAACAATAACACAAAGTACCTAGTGGAAAATATTATATATCTCTGTGTTGTACAGATGTGAAGTAGAAAAATTGAAAGTACAAATAAGAATGTTGAGATAGATTTTAGGTATAAAGGACTTTGGGATTACCAGTGATGAAATCTCAATAGAAAATCAAAATATTTACAAAAATCTTTGAATAAACTAGCGATATTACAAAGAAAAATATCACGAAAAAGACTAGGGTAGTTCAAATAGGAATAAAGCTAGAATAAAAGTAGCAAGATTATTTGAGAAAATATCAAATCAAAGGAAGATTTTTGCAAAAAGTTATCAACAATGCTAATAAAAGAATATGATATGTATTTGTATGGAAGATTTACAAGTAAAAATATGGTAAAAATCATAAATTAGCAAGAAATATTGTAGATGTATCATGGAGTCGAAATTTAATAGAATACTAAGTTATAAAAGCGAAATGGCATGGAAAAACAATAGTAAGAGTAGATAAATGCAAGTAGTCAAATATGTAATGTGTTGTGGATATAGAAATGAAGAAGTAAAGATTTAAGTGTGAGAGAATGGACTTGTCCGGTATGTGAGTTGTGACATAATAGAGATATAAATGCAGCCAAAAACATATTAAAAAGAAGGACTAAGGATATTGAGATATAAGTGCTTAAATATATAATATATGAACCAGTCAGGAACTATGGGGATAGCTGGTAAATTTAGTTGGCTATAGAAAGCAACTACTACCCAAGACCCTGCGACTTCAGTCGTGGGAGGTTCAGGTTTATCTGCATATAATATAGATCAAGATATAAATAAAAAGAATGTGGTTTTAGGAACAGCAGATAATAATTCTAAGTATTTGTTAGAAATATGTCAATTCAAGAGCTAAGATGAATCTAGCTTCTGGAAAGAATGTGACAGCATATTTAGATGCTTCAGACTTAACAAATTTAGAAAATAGTACTGTTATAGGCTTGAGATATGAACTCAAATACCAATGCAGCTGGCGAAATGAAACTCAAATAAATTTAGCCTAGTGGTTCAAGTGTCCAATGCAGACAGAATAGATGCTGGAAGTGGAGCAATTGGTCTGTTATAAACTATGGAGAAGCTAACATTGCTAGTGGAGCTAAAGTAAATGTTGAAAAGTCAGGGACTTAATGATGTCCAATGCAAAAGCAGTTGAGGTATATGCAGTAAATGGTTCTACTGTTAACAATGAAGGTGAAATCAGTGTTGGTGGAGAAGGTTCAATAGAGTTTTAGGAATCTCTTATAGAAAAGATAGTAATGGAGTTTTAAAAAGAAATGAATTTGGAGCTAAACCAAATGCAGGAGATGTTGGTGTAGTAAAATAAAAGGGTAAAATAGAACTTGATGGTAAAAAGCAGTTGGTATCTATATAGAAAATAATGATAGTAATACTAGTGCTCCTCATACAATAGAAACAACTAATGATACTAATTGTACTATAAATATGTCAGGTCAGAAGCTATTAGTATGGCTGCAAAACTTGAAATTAGTAAATAAAGTGCAATCAATACTACAGCTGACAAAGGAATAGGAATGTTTGTAGAAACAGATGGAGTTAGACCAGCTACTATGACAAATGACCTCTGGTACTATTTACAATAGGAGATTCTACAAGTGAAAGTGTTCTAGAGAATAGGAATGTTTACTAAAACCAAAATGTAAAAAATAACAAATAAAGGTAAAATAGATGCTGGAAAGAATTCACTATGCTATTATGGAAAAAGATGTACAATTAACATCAGGATCTGAATTAAATGTTGGAGATAATGGAGTAGGAATATTCTCAACATCAACAACATCAGCAACACCTAATATTGATATACAAAGCAGGAGCTAAAAATTAATTTAGGTAAAAGATGAAGCAGTTGGAGTATTCTTAGGAACAGATGCAGCTACAGGGAGTTCAAGCTAATGGAGTTAGAATAAATGATGCTGAGTATTATGAATATAGGGAGATAATTCATATGGATATGTTCTACAAAGGAACAGGAACTACTTACAAACTCAAGTTCTGGTAGTGTGACTTTTAGGAACAAAATCAGTTCTACTCTATTCAGATGATACCACTGGAAATATAACAAATAATGTTGCGTTAACTTCAAAATGGTTCAGCACGGAACTCCAATAGCAAGTGCAATAGGTGGACAAACTATGGAATTTACTCATCAGGAACTGTAGTAAATAATGCAAATATAGACTTTTCTAAAGGAATAGGAAAATGTTAGAATTTTGAGTATTAAAGGTGGAACTGCAACAAATAATTCTACAATAACTGTAGGAGATTCAAATGCACAGAAACCTATATTCTTTAGGTATGGCAGCGGATATGCGAGAACAGATAGTGGAAATATAATAAATAATGGAACAATAAATGTTGTAGGAAAAGATGCTATAGGAATGTATGCATCAGGATGAGGTTCGACTGCAACAAATAATGCAGGACATGCAATAAATCTATCTGGTGATGGTTCTATGGACTGTATTTGGATAATGGAGCTATAGGTGTAAATAATGGTACAATAACAACAGTAGGAAATCAAAAAGGAGCAGTTGAGAGTAGTTGTAGAAAATGGTGCAGAATTTACTAATAATGGGATAGATTAATATAAGTTCTAAAAGATGGATAATGACTAAATATGTAAAAGGTGGAATATTAAAAATTATGGAAGTTTTGTTGTAAGTAAATAATAGTGACAGAAGATTATACTGTTGGAAACAAGCCAACAGGAAGAATTAATTGTAAATGAGGTAAAAAGTTGTTGATATAAAGTGCTCCTTTAAGACAACAACTGCAACTAATAACTATTAATGGAATTCCACATACACCTGTTATAACAAATATTTCTGGAACAAGTATGTTAGCATCTAATGTTAGAATGTATATAGATACTGGGAAAAGGAACAAACCCTATAAGTGGTTCATTAGAGGATACTTGGTGATTCAGCGGATTTGATGGTAGGCTCTGGAGCTAGCTCGAACTACTACAAGTGAGAGGTATACAAGTTCCAAATAGAATAATAACTCCATATAATGTGGTAATGGCTAATTCGTAATAAGATATTGGAATATGTATTCAGGTTCTTTAACGGATGAGCAGCAACTCTCAATAAAACAACAGGTTTGGTGAAAATATGTATTTACAAAATACCATACTACAGCTTTTGCTGAAGATAAACTACGCCAGTTGCAGTATCAGATACATATAATTTCT
>BNJU01006249.1_pt1 | contig 14258 bp, 21 predicted proteins | sample 8539281 | NCBI WGS metagenome assembly BNJU01 (sample SAMD00202456, study PRJDB9452) | human saliva metagenome | isolation source: human saliva | place: Japan
CCACTCACATAGAAGTTACATACCGCTGGTATGATAGAAAGGGACTGGAATGGCCAGAAATAGAAACTCACATGAAACTAGAAAAATACTGAGAGTCTCTAAAGATTTATTTTTAGAAAAAGGATTTGATAATACGTCAATACAAGATATCATAGATGGTTTAGGTGGATTAACAAAAGGTGTTATCTATCATCATTTTGAGTCTAAATATGATATACTTCAAACAATCATTAGCGAAAATAATCAAGAAATTTTAAATTATAATTGGAGAGGAAATACTGGATTAGAAAGATACAAAATTCTTTGATGGACTCTTTTCTAATTTTGAACACCCAAAAGGCTTGTATACTCTGGCCTCGATGCTAAGAAGTCCACGTTTGTGTTAGGGGAGCAGTATCTAGGGTCTATTTTCTGATTTTTACCCGAAATTAGAGAAAAAGTTTACGAAGGAGTTGAAGATGGTCTATTAAAACAGAATATCCAGAAGAGCTAGCAGATTTAATTGTTTTAACTCTAAATATTTTGGATCTGTTTTCAAATTTCTGTCATTAGTAGAATTAAAAGCGCAAATGAATTTCTATTAAACTTACTTTTGAAGGTCTAGGGGACAGTTAATTTCTGATGAAATGATGGAGGTGATTTTCAACTTATTCGATCACTTATAGTAAATAAGTAGTTGCATGACATGCTTGTTAATACAAATTTCTATTTATGTATTATCAATTGAATGAATTATTTTACATAATTTATAATTAAAAATAAACTATACTTTTAAGTGTGTTATTAAAAATTCATTATACATACTGTAGGTATGTTTTGTTTTTAGCGTATACATACTTAAAGTAGGTCATATTGACATTGTCTGAAGAATAAAGCTTATTTTAAATATTTGTCGAGATTAGTCTGAATAGTTTATTCTTTATTTACGCTTTGGAGGAAATAATTTATGTTGTCGCTTATTAAAATTGAATTAAATAAAGTTTCTAAATCTAAATTATTTTTAGCCTGGTTGATGTACCATATTTATAGTGTTAGGTATTACAGCAATCATTATTATGGGTTTAGGTACTGACAATAAAACTAGAGAATTACTGGACAGGATTCTAATGTTATTAGAATTACTGGTAAATGAAGGTTGGGCAATTGTAGCTTCATTGTTTTCATCTTTATTACAAAAGCAGCATTTTTGATTTTCGAATCTTATTTATTATCTACGATTATTATTGATGAATTTAAACGAAGAACAATTTTTCAGTTGTTTTCTTACCCTATTTCTAAAATAAAGTTACTTTTGGGGAAAAATTTTTCAGTCATTCTAATAGACATTTATTGCCCATTTTTCTGCACTATTTAGTGATTCAATTATTCATTAGATTCAAGGCTGTTGTCACTGAATCTAGTTATATCCTCTAGCTAAACAATTAATTAACTTAGCTGGAATAACGTTTGCAACAGTACTAATAGGGTTACTACCATTTGTTTTAGGTATGATTAAGCATTCAACAGCTATAACAATGCTTTACAGGACTTGGTTTAGCAGCATTACTTTCAAATGTAAGTCCAGGAAGTTTATCTAATAATATTGCTGATAACTTATTCTTTTGATATTTGCAAGTTTCATAGCTTTAATGATTACTTCATTTTCAATTTTTAATATTTCAAGACAAGATATTAGTATCAAAATAGCATAGTTGAGTTCAATCGAAGGAAAGTGATAATTCCTTGATGATTTCTATAGAGACTGTATAAGTTAGTATTTATGCTCCGGGAGAAAAATTTCTTTGCATTTAAAGCTGGATATAGAAAGAGAGATAGAAATGAGAAATATTGTTGAAATAAAAGAAGTTTTTAAAACAATTGATAAAGAAGAAATTTTAAGTGGGATCAACCTTCAAATTGCTGAAAGGCGAAATCTATGGTAGGACCGAATGGTGCTGGAAAAACAACGTTAATGAAATGTATGTTATCCTTATCAACAATTACATCAGGTAGTATTGAAATTTTTGGGAAAAATCTACAAGAACACAGAGAAGAAATCCTAAGTCAGATTGGAAGTATTATTGAATCACCAATTTTTATGATAATACATGCAAAAGAAATTTTGGAAATTCACGCTCAGTATATGGGGAAAAATATTATTGAATCAGATATAATAAGAGCCTTTAAGAATGGTCGGATTAAAGAATACGACTAGTAAAAGATTTTTCGATTAGGAATGAGGCAAAGGCTTGGCTTTAGCTCGTGCCTTTCTAACAAAACCTAAATTGTTAATTTTAGATGAGCCAATCAATGGTTTAGATCCAATAGGAATTCAAGAAATTCGAAATCTTTTGTTGTCGCTTAAGGAGCATGGAATTACAATACTAATATCGAGTCATATATTATCGAAAATATCTGATGCAGATAAAATTGGTTTTATCAAAAATGGAGAAATTGTAGAACAGGTCTCTATAGAAAGAGATTAGAGAGAGAATATTGACTTAGAAGAATATTTTACGTCACATTTTCTAAATTAAATTAAGAATTATGAGGTAGATTAAGGATGAAACAATTGATAAAGGATCATCAGAAGGCTTTTTATGTTTTCATGATATTTAATATACTGGTTCCTTTAACTAATATTGCTTTTGCTTATTCTATTAAAGGGATTATTGATAGTGGAATGTCCCAAAATGAAGATGCCTTAACTCAAGCAGTACTAGTAGGAGCTACTGTTATTTTCTATCTATGCAGGACTCAACTTTATATCTCCTTCGATTGAGAAATAAACTTGTTAGGCAAATCATGTCAAGATACAAAAACAAGGTGTTCCAATCTATTTTAGATAGCGATTATAGAGAATTTTCTATGAAAATCAGGGAAGTTTATTTCGTATTAACCGAAAATATGAAGAAAATTGAGCAAGATTATCTCCACCAGTATTTTTAATATTTCAAAAACCTTTCCCTTAATGATTTTTCACTCTAGCTATGTTTATAGGTACTGGTTTTTGACTTTATTAGTTATCATTGCTAATGTTATTCCGATAATAATTTCAGGATTTATTGGACAAAAATCAGCTCTCTACAAAATAGTGCTATGATTGCAGATCAGAAGTATTTAGCTAAGGTTAAAGATATTTTAGCAGGATTTCTTGTTATCAAAAGTTTTTAATGTGAAAGAGTCTATCTGAGGATTATAGTCATGAAAGTGAAAATTTGATGAAATAAATTTTTATAAAAGGAAATTTGATGTTTTAGCTAATGTTATTTCGCAGCTTTCAGGGATGATTGTGGTAGCCTTTGGTGGAGTGAATGTATCTTGTTTTTAATGGCCATACCACAATTGAAGTGTAACAGCTATTGTTCAACTGGTCATTTTTGTAGTAATGCCACTAAATGAAGTTGGCATGGGAGGAGTAAATTCCGTGAAGGTCAGGCACATTAGATGCATTTGAGGTAAAAGATGTAAGCGAACTTCAGACTGGTGAAACGAAAGAAAATTTCGATGATGTTATTTTCTTTTTCAAATATAGACTTTTCTTACTCCTAATACTGAAGAAAATATTTTTAACCATTTATCTTGAAAGATTCAAAAAGCAAAAATTGCAAATTGTAGAACGTCAGGTAGTGGGAAATCAACTTTGCTCAATCTGTTGTTACGTTTTTATGATGTAACAAGTGGACACATCTCCATTGATAATATAGATTTGACGCTATTTCAGCAGGGAGCCTTTATAACTTAATGACGATTGTTCAACAAGACGTTTATATCTTTGATGATACTTTCAAGAGCAAAATATTACTTCATCACTCTCTTCACTGATGAGGATATAAAGCAGCGGTACAGCAGTCAGGTTTTAGAAAAGTTATGTTTAGAAAATGAATCTGGCTTACAAACTTTATGTGGAGAGAATGGATCAAATTTATCTGGCGGACAAAAACAAAGAGTTAGTATTATGCGTGCCTTGATTCGAAAAACACCAATCTTATTATTGGGATGAGGCTACTTCATCTTTGGATAACTGGCAACTACTGAAATTGAAAAAGTTCAATCTTGGATATTCAGAAATTTGACTGCACTTAGTAACCTGCATGTTGAATGAGAACATTTTTGAAAAATACGATAGAATTCTCTTATGAAAGATGATGTTGTTTGAAGATGGTTCTTTCAGTGATTTGATGGATAGGAGAGGTGAGTTTTATAAGTTGTTTTGAGTTGAGTGTGTAATCTCTTTCGTTCTATAATATAGAAGTTTACTAGCGACCACATGTTGAGTGTGTAGGTCTGCTGGTAAAAGTGCAAAAACCTTGTAACGAGGACACTGTAAAGCCTTGATTGTAAGGCTATTTTTGTGATAGAATATAGGTAGTTATAATCAAGAGTAACTAAGAAGTAGTAAAAATATTAGATATAAAATTAATCAAGATATAGGAAGATAAAATGACAGAAATTGATAAAAAGAATTTAAAAAAATTATCTTTGTTTTTACATTTGGAATTACTTATATAGCTTGGGGGCTTCTTGCCATCTTTACGCAATCTCATATTTTTGGATTAGAAAACAATTATAGGAAGAACATTACATATAGTAGGTGCACTTGGACCAGCTATTGCAAGTGGCTTTTTATTTGAAAAAGAATAATATAAAAATTTAAACATTTTTCTATTTAGTAAGAAAGGAAAATAGTAGTATTTATTTCATTATTCATTTTGTTAGCAATTTTGATACTATTTTTCTGTATCTTCCTTAGAATTAAATGGAGTATCAATTTACCTGATGCCACTATTCTTTATTCAATTAATTTTTTTGGTGGTGGGTCATGAAGAATTAGGATGGAGAGGCATACTACAGCCATTACTTGATAAAAAAATATACTTATTGGCAAATCTAATTTGATTGTAGGATCAATTTGGGGAATATGGCATCTGCCCTTATGGTTTATAGTTGGAGAAAGTCATCAAGATTTCCTTTTTATTTTATTTTTTTATATATCATTATTTTTTTAAGTTTTGTTTTAGGGCTTCTTTACCGTCAAAACGAAATCTGTGGGATATTGTATATTTATTTCATGCGTTCGCAAATTTGTTAAATCTCTATTTTGTGTTGAAAAGATTAATCTTACTTTTTATTATCATTTTTTTATAGCTTATTTAATTTATACAATATTGCAGTAATAAATTAGTAGGAAAAAAGTAATTAGATATATAAAAGAAGATACACCACATGAGGTGAAGTTTGTTGTATGTGCTAATCGTTCAAAAATCAGAAGGACTAGAGATGTATATGTTGGAATTGTATCAAAATCCCTCTTATAAAGATCTAGTCGCATTTGGGTCCTTAAAAGAAGGAAAATGAATTTGTATCCAAAATAACTGGATATACTCTAGAAAATGAAGATGATTTTTGTTTAAGGTAATAAAGTAGAAATAACGAACAGTTTAGATGAAAGGTTTAGAATAAACATGAGTCTCTTATTTGAAGAATTTAAAACCATTTGTTTCCATTTTAAATCGAGTCGGAATTACACCAACACTGATGGGTTCTTTGGGATTGGAGTTTAGAACGAAAGAAAATTGGGAGCCATCTGATATTGACATTCATGTGCCTGGTGACCCTAGAGGTTGGGAAGCACCTGATCATCTCAGAATTTATGACTGGGACAAGATAATGAAAGTGATGAAAGACTTAGGCTACGTCTTAATAGACATTCATGAGCATGAATTCCAAAAGGATAGAGTGAGTGTTGAATTTGGAAGTATCGATTCTTTACCTGATTTTGCAGGAGTTTCGGAATCGGATATAGAGCTTATTCACATTGAAGGCATCACTTTTCGTCTTCCAAGTCTGGAGCAGTATCTAAGTATTTACAAAGCTTCTTCTCAAGACTCCTATCGAAATGATCACAATGACAATAAGGATTTTAAAAAGATCGAGTGGCTGGAAAGACATTTGTAAATTATCATATGAAAAGTAGTAAGTTGTAAGACTGGCTACTATGTTATTTTTTATCATCATTTTTTTATTGGTTATTTAATTTATACTATATTGGCTAGTAATTAGAATTAGTAATGAAAAAGCAGGTGGAAAAAAATTGTAAAAAGAGCCACAGGACTTTTTCTGGGATGGATATCACGCATATTTTTGGATTTAGATGGATACTATTGGGAAGTTTCATGGGGACCGAAATTTTTCAATTTGATGAAAATGGATTGCTGAAATTTTGAGGATAAATAGGGAAAAGAGTATGCCATAAAGTAAGGAATATTTGATTTTGAAGGAGGTAATCATAGTGAATGAATTTAATGAATTTGTTCGTGAGATTTTTCCCATGACAGGTGATATTGTCATAAGATCCATGATGGGCGGATACCTTATATATTTTAACGGTAAGCTGATAGGTGACATTTGCGATAATGAACTATTTTTTTAAAGAGAACGCCGACATCGGACAAACTTCTTGCAGACTCAGAATTGCGTTATCCGTATGAGGGTTCAAAAGACATTGATGTATGCATTCGACAGATTTGAGGATATGGATTTGATTAATGAACTACTGAAAGGTATGTATGAGGAACTGCCAGAAAAAGAAACCCAAGAAAGCTAAATGAGACAAACAAGCTTCAGTTTGTTGAACTTAGCAAGGTATAAATTTCTATGAAATGAAACCTATAAAACTTGTACAAATATTGTAGGGTATGAAAAGAAGTCTTTCCTCTATACTAAAAATAAACCGAAAGAAAGGAGGAATCGAAATGAATATTATCAAGTCGTTTAACAATACGATTGATTACCTTGAAACAGTTCTTGATGATGAGATTGATGAAAAAGAAAAGTAACTCAGTTATCAGGATATTCGTATTCAATGTTCAGTCGCTTGTTTTCTATTCTGACTGAAACAACGCTCTCAGAATATTTAAGAAGTAGAAGATTAACGGAAGCAGCCGTTATATTAAGAGATACGGATGAAAAAGATTATTGATGTTGCTTTTCAAATTTCGGATACGAGTCATCGGATTCATTTGGAACTGCTTTTAAGAAATTTTTCATGGATTTACTCCTTCAGAGGTGAGAAACGGGAAACCATTTAAATTAGTTTCACGGGTCCAATTAGCACTAAGTGTAAGAGGAGGAAGAAGCATGAATATTACAATTCAAAAAGAAAAACAAAGCATTTACAGTTGCAGGAATCAATGAACAAAACATCAATTCATCATTATGTCCGAGTATTTGGGATAAGCTATATGAAAAATATAGCAACGATGAGCTTGTGAGTTTGGGAAGCGGTCAAAGTATGGGCGTTTGCCATGATGTGGAAAAATCTAAGCACAATAAATTATATGGCTGGTTATATCGTTAATGATGCAGACAAAGCCACAAGTATGGGCTTAGATGTTTTGGAAGTGGAAGAAGCAGAGTATGCAGTTGTAGAATTAGTAGGAAGTGTTCCGGAGTGCATTCATAACGGGTGGAAATATGCAATGGAACTATTCTTCCCTGAGCATGGCTATATTCATTCAGGAAAACCTGATTTTGAATATTACTATGAAGGTGATATGCACAGCAAAGACTACAAAATGGAACTTTGGATTCCGATAACTAAAGCTTAAAAACCAGCTTGTCGAGCTGGAAAAATTTCAGTTTGTCGAGGTAATACCTTTTAACGAAAAGCTTATGATATCGTTAAAAACTTTATAGAACAGACATGACTACCTGGCATAATTAGTGTTCACTCGTTTTCCATGTTGAGGCCGTACCACTGCTTGTCCGAGCTAAGGCATTAGCGAAGTAGAAGTAGATGCTCCGCCCATGGGATAGGACTCGTAGAATGAGGAGGGAAACCGACGAAATGATACGGTAAGTCCGAACCGCTGAGTGCGTGGCTATGCTCTTCCGATATGAGACAGTCGAAAAGTAGAAGGGGATGGTATTGGTGTCAATCAATGAGTAACAAAGTAACAGCATGATTCGAAATATTTGTTTGTAATTTGCGGAGGAACATCAATATGGATGGAATAACAAAAGATTCTATAGAAACGGCTAAACTAATGAAACAATTATGGCCCCACTTGACCGATAAAGAAGCTATTGATGAAGTAAAAAGATATACGAATGGCAAAAATACTGCAATCTTTACTGAAGTTGAAGGTGACACAATTGTAGGTCTAGCACTATGTTCACTCAGATTTGACTATGTTGAAGGTTGTAAATATAGTCCTGTGGGATTCTTAGAAGGGATTATTGTCGACGAGGAATATCGTTTAAAGGGTATTGCTAAAAACCTCTGTACAAAAATGTGAGGAATGGGCGAAAAATAAAGGATGTAAAGGAATTTGCAAGTGACTGTACTTTAACGAATACGGATTCTATAAGATTTCATCTCAATATTGGATTTCAGGAGGCAAATAGAATTATTCATTTTAAGAAGAAATTATAATTTCAGAACGTGGTCAAAATTTATGTATCTTTAGAAAGTGTGAAAGATTGGACGAACAAATTTTTTTGATGGGTGGAAATCCGCCGATAAAGAACCATATGATTGTTAATAAAATTGTGTCATCAAGGAAGATCGAAAGAATTGTCATTTTTACAGTTTATCGAGAAAATTGGGAACCGTATATGAAAAAGTACACGGAAGTTTTCCGAAGCCATTTTTCTAACCTAAACACTGATTACATACTCTTGGACACTGAGCAGATTAATTTTGATAGCTATCTAGATGCTGATCTAATTATTATCGGTGGTGGAAATACGGAAAAGTATCTAGCTACTTACGTCAATCAGGAGTTCAAAAATTATATCGATCGTATGCTGAATAAAGGGGCGAAAGTTATGGGGTTTTCTGCAGGAGCCCTATTATTAGGAGAAAAAGTCTATGTTTCACCTAATGATAATTCAGATCATCAGATAAAGATAAAAAATGGGTTGGGACTTTTTAGTCAGTTTTTAATTAGTGTCCATTATGATTCATGGAATGATAAAGCTAATAAGGATAGAGCTGAAGAACTCGTTAATGTTCCCATAATTCCACTAAATGATCATTCCTGTCTTGTATTGGATAAACTTGGAAATATCATAGAGAAAATTGACTAGTTTCCATTATCTAAATCTTGATCTAGGTAACTCAAAGTGTAGACGAACTGGATAGGTTACTAGTGAAAACTGCAAAAAGTGTTGTGAAATGAATCGGAGAGTGCTTGATGGATTTTAGTAGTAAGATAACCATAAATAAAGGCTGGTCAGATGATAAAAAATATTGTGTGACAGATCAAAATCAGCAAAAATATTTCTTGCGTGTTTCTGATAAGGATAAGTTAGATTCTAAAAAATTTGAATTTGATATGATGGAGAAGGTGGCTTCTCTTGGAGTTCCGATGTGTAAACCGATTAGCATAGAACTCTGTGATGACGAAGTGCATTCTTTACACGAATGGATAGACGGGAAAGATGCAAGAGAAACCAATTTAACTGTTTCAAAAGAACAACAATACACTTACGGAGTAGAAGCAGGAAGTATCCTTCGAAAAATTCATTCTCTTCCTGTTACAGAAGTTCGTGAAGATTGGGAATCCTTTTTTAATCGTAAAATTGATGACAAAATCAAAAAATACAAAGAATGCCCCGTTCAATACGAAAATGGTCAGATTTTTATTGATTTTTTAAATGCAAATCGAGAATTGTTAAAAGACAGACCTCAGGTTTTCCAACATGGAGATTATCACATTGGGAATTTCATGATTGGAAAAGATCGCAAAATTTATGTCATTGACTTTGATCGATTTGATCTTGGAGATCCTTGGGAGGAATTCAATCGTATTGTATGGTCTGCTCAAGTCTCTCCTCTTTTGCCTCTGGTATGATAGATGGATATTTTGAACATAAGGTTCCGGATTTATTTTGGAAGCTTCTTGCCATCTATATTCTAAGTAACTTAGTGGGAGCACTTCCCTGGGCTGTACCTTACGGAGTTGAAGAAATAGCAGTAATGCAACATCAAGCTAAGAAATTTTTAGAATGGTATGATGATATGAAGCAAATCATTCCTAGTTGGTATTTGATTGAGAAAAGGCTGAATAATAAAAGAGTTTAAATATCAATTTGAAAAAAATGTTAAGATTATTTGCTCATATTATAACGAATTCAATTCTTTATTAATAACTATCGAGAATTATCTTGAAACTTGTAATGTTGGCTCAGGGGTCAAGTTACATGAAAGAATATATTTTTAAATTTAGAAAAAGAATTTTCTTTAATTGAAAAATGGATTTAAAGAAGAGAAAAAGAGCTCTTGCTGACTATCAATCAAACGATAATGCGTATACCAAAGAATTAGCATTTTTAGCTTTTAAATCCAATGTATATCAAGTTAGAATGTACAGTGTATTTCTCTTTGGATATTTGTCATCGTATGAAGAAATTTTGATTTTCATGAGGGATGAGGTTTCAAAGGATGACAATTGGAGAGTTCAAGAAGTATTAGCAAAAGCATTTGATGAATTTTGTAAGCAAACAGGTTATGAAAAATCTCTTCCGGTTATTGACGAATGGTTACAAAACAGTAATCCAAATGTTAGAAGAGCTGTTACAGAAGGTTTGAGAATATGGACGAGTAGACCATATTTCAAGGATAATCCAGATGAAGCTATTAAACGAATCGCAACATTAAAAGAAGATTCTAGTGAATATGTTAGAAAATCAGTTGGCAATTCTTTGAGGGATATTAGCAAAAAATTTCCAGAGTTGATTAAAATTGAGCTTGATAGCTGGGAAATTAGAAAGTAAAGAGATTCAACAAGTTTACAAGTTGGCAAATAAATTGATTGTATGACAAATAAGAATTCATAGGAGGTAACGATGAACAAGATTACTTGTATTTGTTTAGGTGTGAAAGATATGGAAAGGTCAATAAAGTTTTATAGAGATGGTTTAGGATATAAGACTGATTGCAGAGAAAATAATCCGTCAGTATGCTTTTTTGATACTCCGGGAACAAAGTTTGAACTATTTCCTTTGGAACAATTAGCAAAAGATATTGATGAAAATAATCCACCAAAAGGGAATGGATTTTCAGGAATTACATTAGCCTACAATGTTGAACATAAAGAAGATGTAGAGACTGTAATTGCATTAGTAAGAAAAAGCAGGTGGAAAAAAATTGTAAAAGAGCCACAGGAAGTTTTTGGGGTGGATATCACGCATATTTTTTTCAGATTTAGATGGATACTATTGGGAAGTTTCATGGGGACCGAATTTTCAATTTGATGAAAATGGATTGCTGAAATTTTGAGAATAAATAGGGAAAGAGTATGCCATAAAGTAAGGAATATTTGATTTTGAAGGAGGTAATCATAGTGAATGAATTTAATGAATTTGTTCGTGAGATTCTTTTCCATGACAGGTGATATTATCATAAGATCCATGATGGGCGGATACCTTATATATTTTTAACGGTAAGCTGATAGGTGACATTTGCGATAATGAACTATTTTTTTAAAGAGAACGCCGACATCGGACAAACTTCTTGCAGACTCAGAATTGCGTTATCCGTATGAGGGTTCAAAGACATCGATGTATGCATTCGACAGATTTGAGGATATGGATTTGATTACTGAACTACTGAAAGGTATGTATGCGGAACTGCCAGAAAAGAAACCCAAGAAAGCTAAATGAGACAAACAAGCTTCAGTTTGTTTGAACTTAGCAAGGTATAAGTTTTCTATGAGATGAAACCTACAAAACTTGTACGGATATTGTAGGGTAAGAAAAGAAATCTTCCTCTATACTAAAATAAACCGAAAGAAAGGAGGAATCGAAATGAATATTATCAAGTCGTTTAACAATACGATTGATTACCTTGAAACAGTTCTTGATGATGAGATTGATGAAAAGAAAGTAACTCAGTTATCAGGATATTCGTATTCAATGTTCAGTCGCTTGTTTTCTATTCTGACTGAAACAACGCTCTCAGAATATTTAAGAAGTAGAAGATTAACGGAAGCAGCCGTTATATTAAGAGATACGGATGAAAAGATTATTGATGTTGCTTTCAAATTCGGATACGAGTCATCAGATTCATTTGGAACTGCTTTTAAGAATTTTCATGGATTTACTCCTTCAGAGGTGAGAAACGGGAAACCATTTAAATTAGTTTCACGGGTGCAATTAGCACTAAGTGTAAGAGGAGGAAGAAGCATGAATATTACAATTCAAAAGAAAAAAGCATTTACAGTTGCAGGAATCAATGAACAAAACATCAATTCATCATTATGTCCGAGTATTTGGGATAAGCTATATGAAAAATATAGCCACGATGAACTTGCAAGTTTAGGAAGCGGTCAAAGTATAGGCGTTTGCCATGATGTGGAAAATCCAAGCACAATAAATTATATGGCTGGTTATATCGTTAATGATGTAGACAAAGCCACAAGTATGGGCTTAGATGTTTTGGAAGTGGAAGAAGCAGAGTATGCAGTTGTAGAATTAGTAGGAAGTGTTCCGGACTGCATTCATAACGGGTGGAAATATGCAATGGAAGTATTCTTCCCTGAGCATGGCTATATTCATTCAGAAAAAAACCTGACTTTGAATATTACTATGAAGGTGATATGCACAGCAAAGACTACAAAAATGGAACTTTGGATTCCGATAACTAAAGCTTAAAAACCAGCTTGTCGAGCTGGAAAATTCCAGTTTGCCGAGGTAATACCTTTAACGATAACCTCAAGCTATCGTTAAATAGTTTAGTGGATATGTTTCCGCATACAACTCAACTACTTGACATACTTGGTGTTCACTCGTTTCATGTTGAGGCCGTACCACTACTTGTCCGAGCTGAGGCATCAGCGAAGTAGGTGAAATTGTAAAAACTTTCATCTTAAGTAATTTTCCAAACAGTTGGAATTTAAGGAGAAAAAATGATTTTAGAAACGGAAAGAATGATTCTTCGCCCATGGGAAGAAAGAGATGCCAATGATTTATTTCAATACGCTAGTGATCCAGAGGTGGGTCCGATTGCAGGTTGGCCAGTACATACTAGCGTTGAAAATAGCAGAGAGATTATTAAAAGTGTTTTTTCCGCACCCGAGACATACGCCATCGTTTTAAAAGAAACGATGCAGCCAGTTGGTAGCATAGGGTTGATGATTGGCTCTGCAAGTGATAAAGATATTCCTGATACTGAGGCGGAGATTGGCTACTGGATTGGGGTTCCCTATTGGGGTCAGGGGCTTATACCAGAAGCAGTTCGTGAGATGATGAGACATGGATTTGATGACTTGAGTCTGGAGAAATTGTGGTGCGGTTATTTTGACGGCAATACAAAGTCACGGAGGGTTCAGGAAAAATGTGGGTTCCGTTATCATCATACAAAAGAGAACGTTCCGTGTGCATTGGAAGGTGTTCTTCGTACAGAACATATAACCTGTCTCTCAAAGGAAGAGTGGATTTCGTTTAAGTAAATCACTGTTTGTGCGAGGTAATACCTTTTAACGATTACCTTATGATTATTGTTAAAAGCTTTATAGACATGTTTCCACATACAGACAGCTTCACTTGATATACTCAGTGATCAGTCGTTTCATGTCGAGGCAGTATCACTGCTTGTAAGATCTGAAAAATAAATTTGTGTAGCGCTCGCTGTAAAGTTTAAATGGAGGGTTATCGATGGTTATATTGGAATTGTATCAAGGTGATTATCAAAAGGATTTAGTCTTGTTTGAGTCTTTAGAAGAAGGAAGAGATTTATAGCTCAAATCCCTGGATATACTCTAGAAAACGAGGATAGTTTTGATGTGGAGTATTTTAATCCAAAAAATCTACCGGATTATATGGAAATTGTTTTTCAATGGAAATATTGTCCCTTTATCTAGATTTTCGTTTAATTCTGAGGAAAATGTGGACATTATTTGGAAAGAAATTTCGAATCTATCCGTTAAAAACGATAAAGTGATCGAAGGAGCTACAAAAATCGACGCGTATGTCGTTAATAACGATGAAGTGAAAGCTTATGTCGAAGCCAGAGAATCAAACTTCCGCAAGGCAAAAGCATTCTTAGAAAACAAAGGATATGAAGTTGATAGAAGCTTTTTCGGAAGTGAAGACGGCGAAGCGATTCTCTACAGAAAACGCGACACCGAAGATTGGCACTTCCTATGCCACTTAGACCCGCTGTTTGTAGAGATTGAAGATGTCGAAGAATATGTGAAAGAAGCGATGGAAGATATTCAATAGTCAAACAAAGTTCTTTGTGAGTGTATGCCACTGCTTGAGTAGACGGATTG
>BNJU01003172.1_pt1 | contig 14257 bp, 18 predicted proteins | sample 8539281 | NCBI WGS metagenome assembly BNJU01 (sample SAMD00202456, study PRJDB9452) | human saliva metagenome | isolation source: human saliva | place: Japan
TTTGCTTACTAGGGTGAGCGTATTAAATAATTAGAATTGTTTTATGTAATCTCTGTTAAATTAAAAATTAAATACAGTTGTATAAGAGTAGTAAACTAAATGGAGATATGTGATGAATGCTGAAACTTTTTTTAAAAATTAATGAATTAGCGAAACAGGTGGCCTTGACTAATGAACAGTTACAAGAGTACTTATTACTTAATGGTATTGATTTATATAATAATATAGATATTGATTTTACAGATAAAAAAATTTTATTAAGCTTATTGATAATTTAAAAGCAAAAAAATAAATATAATCATGATAATAAATCTGGACTACAATTTATTAGAATAGAAGGTTTATTTAATAAATATGATTATAATCTTGAATTTGATAAAGATATTGCAATATGGATTTCTGAAAAATGGAAAAAGGTAAAACAACTATATTAACTATTATTGTTGCACTCTTAACTGCTGATGCAAGAGTTTTATATGAAATAAATTTTTAAAAAGAATTATTATTTTTTTATTTCAAATAAAGAATTTATTATCGATAAAAGAGAAGATTACAAAATCGTTTCCTAAAAATAATAATAGAATGCAATCAAAAGTATTGTATTTGTTACGAGAGTTACAGGAGTTTATACCTCTAAGAACTATCATTAAACTTAGATATGATATAAGAAATAATGGAATTATAGATTTATCGATATTAGATGATGCTAGACATAGAATATCTAGTGATAAATTAATAGATCTTGATAAGCTAGATTCCATAATATATGAAATCAAGGATTTACAATTTGGTGAATTTTTATGATGTCTTATATAAAAATTAAAGAGGAGCTAAAAAGAAGAAGTTGTATTTTATCCAACATATAGAAGGATAGAAGTTGGAATGGAAAAAGTTCTATCTTCTCGTATAGGTAGAATTAGTAGTGAGATTTGACTACTAAATATATGGATTTTTGGAATGAGAGATGTGAAAAAGAATATCACAGTTGCTAACAAAAATGAGAGAGGATGCAAAATTCATCTTATATAGAGTTAAAATGCAAATATAATTAGTGAGTTATTAGAAGATAAAATTAGCAATTATATAAATAATTTTTGGTGATATTGATATGCATAAGGTTGACGTTGTTATTAAAAAGAATTGGAGAAGAACGTATTGCAAATATTAAGAAATTGAAAAGATTTTATCCAGTTCAAACATAAGCACCGCAAAAACTCTAATATAGAATTTCTAATTTATTATTTACAAAAACTTGTTAATATATATAACTCACAAGCAGCAATAAATGAAAAATTAACAAAATTTGTACAAGTTTGTTCTAAATATCTGGTAGGTAAAAAAATAGTATATAATGAAGCTTTTATTGACTGTAGATGTTTTTGATAATGATGGGATTAGAATTGATTTAGATTCTTTATCATCAGGTGAAAAGCAAATAGTATCAATGTTTTCTAAAGTTTACTTAGATGTTACAATGCCATGTATTTTTATTATCGATGAACCAGAAATATCACTATCAATTGAGTGGCAAAAGAACTTTTTTTAAAAGATATTTATAATTCAGATAAAATAAATTTACTTATAGCAACTACTCATTCTCCTTTTTGTTTTTTAAAAATGATTATATTGACTATGTTAAGGAGTTGGGTACAACCAAGGAGTTTGGTGATGTCATGAAAAGATGAAATGTATGCTGAATCAAATTGTATAGAAGCTATTTTTCTAAGTTATATTAATAGTAAGTCTAGAAAAATATCTCTTTGTTTTTTGAAGGAAAAGATGATTTTAAATATTATTGCCCTAGGATATCATTATTTAATAATAAAGAATATAATCTTTATATTTGCGATAATAAAAATAATGTTATTAAAGTACATAAAATGATAAAAACAATCTTCTTCAAAAATCTAATGATATTAAGCTATTTTTGTAGACAGAGACTATGATGATAATAGTTTAATTGATACAGACATATATATAACTCCAACTTACTCTATAGAAAATTTATATTTTACCGATATTGCTATCAAAAATATGCTTAGAGGTGTAATAGGACTTTCTAATCATCTTGATGATGATAATAAAGATTTAAATATTGCATTTAATTATGTAATAAAATGCAGGGAAGAATTAATTGAAAATATTATTTATGGAAATGCATACTACTCTTGTCAAGTAAGAAAATCAACAGATGCTAGTATAGAAAAACCTGATCTATCAGCACAAAGCAATATCGTGACTTAATAACCTGTAAGAAACTTCAAGACTTTGAGAGCTTAATTGAGAACCATATCAACGTATCAGAGGAGGAACTTATTGAAGAATGTGATCGATTAAGGCAGAATTCACTGTGTTAATTCGTGGAAAAATATAGTAGAGGGAATGATAAAGTATTTAAACTTTTATTGTGGATGATTCTAATAAGCGTAATAGATGTGGAGATGAATTACTTTCTAAACGTCGCCTCGTAAGATTAAATATAACAAAGAATAACTTTATTTCAGAATTCTCAACCTACGCTAGTACTCCTCCTGCTTAATTAAAATATATAAAAGATAGAATTTAATTTGATGAAGCAATATAGTATTTTGTAAAAACACTATTTATTTACAATATTTAATAAATATATGTAAATAGCTATTAGTTAATCATATACTGATTAATTAATAGCTATTTTGATTATTTATATAGTATTAAAAGTAACAAATTTATATTTTATTCTTTGATTTGATATGTAGTGATTTAGAATATATAAATTAATTTGTGATATCTATTTATAGAGAGATTTTTCAGAAAGTTCAGATTTTTATATAATAAGATTATAAAGTGTCAGTAAAGAATGTAATAGGGATAATTAGTTCAGAGGTTAGGGGTTATACTGATGGATCTAAAAATTTTTGATAATATTAATGACATTGTTCGTGATGATATGATATCCACAATAAATAAGGGGAGTAAGATATCGATTGCTGCTGCTTGTTTTTTTCGATATATGCTTATAAAGAATTGAAGGAACAGCTGGAACAAATAGATGAGTGTAGATTTATTTTTACAGCACCAACATTTATTAAAGAAAAGATAGAAAAAGCAAAAAGAGATTTTTATATTCCTAGATTAAATCGTGAGAAATAGCTTATATGGTACAGAGTTTGAACTGAAAGCTACGTAATGAAATGAACCAGAAGGCTATAGCTAAAAGAATGTGCAGAGTGGATTAAACGAAAAGCAACCTTTAAGTCTAATATTACAGGGGAGAATATGACTGGCTTTTGTAAATGTAACGAATTCCAATTCTGCTACTACTTATATGCCTATTAACGGATTTTACGACAGTTGATATTGGGTGTGAACGTGGTAATAATACCTATAATATGATTAATCGATTTGAATCACCATTTGCTGATTCTTACATCAATTTATTTGAAAGCTATGGAATGACAAAAATAAACTTCAAGATGTTACAGATATTGTTATAGATAAATATGACCTCTATTTATAATGAAAAATTCACCAGAGTCTATTTATTTCTTGATTTTATACCATGTATTTAGTGAGTTTCTCAAATGATGTTTCCACTGATGAATTACCAAATGAAGCTACAGGGTTTAAACAAAGTAAAAATTTGGAATATGCTATATGACTTTCAACGAGATGCAGTACTTGCCATTATAAATAAAGTTAGAACGATATAATGGATGTATTCTTGCTGATAGTGTTGGATTAGGGTAAAACTTTCACTGCATTAGCAGTTGTAAAATACTATGAGAATCGAAATAAAAGTATTCTAGTTCTTTGTCCTAAAAAAATTAGCAGAGAATTGGAATACATATAAAGATAATTATGTAAATAATCCAATTGCTGGAGATCGACTTAATTATGATGTCTTATTCCATACTGATTTATCTAGATCTGGTGGCTTTTTCAAATGGTCTTGATTTAAATCGCTTAAATTGGGGAAACTATGATTTAGTTGTTATAGATGAATCACATAATTTTCGTAATGGTGTTGGCACGCATGCTAATACCGTAGAGAATCGGTATGTAAAATTAATGGATAAGATTATTAGGGCGGGAGTGAAAACAAAGGTATTAATGCTTTCGGCAACACCGGTAAATAATAGATTTATTGATTTGAAAAACCAATTAGCCATAGCTTATGAAGGTGACACTTCGTTAATTGATAATAAACTAGGTACTAACAAATCGGTTGATGAAATATTTAGACAAGCACAACGAGCATTTAATGTCTGGAGTGAGTTAGATGTTGCAGATCGTACAACAGATGCTTTATTAAAAACATTAGATTTTGACTTCTTTGAATTATTGGATAGTGTTACGATTGCGCGATCGAGGAAGCATATTGAAAAAAATATTATGATACGGCTGACATTGGTAAGTTTTCCTATCAGAAAGCCACCTAAATCATTGAACCCAAAACTTACTGATTTAGAATCTGCTACTAACTATAATCAAATTTATGAAGAGTTAAGTAAGCTTTCACTTTGTATATATACACCATCTAACTATATTTTTCCCAAGTAAAATTCAAAAATATATTGATCTAACACATAATAAAGGGAATGAGCTAACTCAAAAAGGTCGTGAGCAAGGTATTCGCAAATTAATGAGTGTTAATTTGTTGAAACGTTTAGAAAAGTTCAGTTAATTCATTTTCAACTTACCTTACAACGTATTTATAATCTTATTAATAATACTGTAGATAAGATAAATCAATTTGAGCAATATGGTGAAGTAGTATTGATATGTATGAAACTGCTGATACCGAGTGGGATATCGATGATAGTAATACAGAATATTTTACTGTCGGTAATAAGGTTCAAAATTGATTTATCGGATATGGATTATAAAACTTGGCGAGCTGAACTTACTTCAGATATTAAGGTTTTAAATGATTTGATGAGTATGTTGAATGTAATAACACCTAAATATGATGGTAAGTTACAATCTTTACTCAAGGTTATCTCTGAGAAAAATAGAAAACCCAATTAATAGTAATAATAAGAAAGTTCTTATTTTTTTCTGCCTTTTTCAGATACTGCTGAGTATTTATATGAACATGTTAGTGTTTATATAAAAGAAAAAAATATGGACTTAATACTGCTGTTATAACAGGTTCTATTGATGGTAAAACTACTATTAAAAATTTTAAGGCTACACTTAATAATGTATTAACATGTTTTTTTCCCCTATTTCTAAAGATAAAGGCAGTTCTATTACCAGATAGTAATGATGAAATTGATATATTAATTGCTACAGATTGTATATCTGAAGGTCAAAATCTACAAGATTGCGACTGTGTTATAAACTATGATATCCATTGGAATCCAGTTCGTATCATTCAACGATTTGGTCGTGTGGATCGTATTGGTAGTAAAAATGAAAGTATCCAACTTGTTAATTTCTGGCCTGATATGGATTTAGATGAATATATCAACCTTAAAGGTCGTGTAGAAACCAGGATGAAAATTTCTATTATGTCTTCAACAGGGGATGATAATCTTATTAATGCAGAGGAGAAAGGCGATTTAGAGTACAGAAAACAACAGCTAAAACGTTTACAAGAAGAAGTAGTCGATATAGAAGATATGTCTACAGGTATTTCGATTATGGATTTAGGGTTTAAATGAATTTAGGCTCGATCTTTTAGAGTATATCAAAAACTCATGGTGATATGGATACAAAAACCTAAAGGGTTACATGCTGTTGTTTCCTCATCTGAAGAACTTCCAGAAGGTGTAATATTTGTACTAAAGAATGTTAATAACTCTGTTAATATAGATAATCAAAATAGAATTCATCCATTTTATATGGTTTATATTGACATGGATGGAGAGATTATCTGTGACTATTTAAATCCAAAACAATTGCTAGATGATATTAGATTATTGTGTAGAGGCAAACAAGAACCAATAGTAGAGTTATGTCAAAAAGTTTCAATGAAGAAACGAATGATGGAAAAGATATGCAGGAATTATCAAACCTTCTTCGTGAAACAATTCATTCTATTATCGATACTAAAGAAGAAAGTGATATTGATAGTCTATTTACAGCTGGTGGAACCTCTGCACTTATCTCAGTAGTATCTGGTTTAGATGATTTTGAGCTTATTTCTTTCTTGGTAGTTAAATAAGAAGGCGATATATGATGTTAGGTTTACCAAAAGCCACAGAATTTAATCGGCGCATTCCTAAAAGCTAAGTTCTATGAGAATATAAATATTACGACTTCTTTAAAAAGATTGTTTGTAGATCAGATAAAGAATATTTATTGGAGAAATAAAATTGCGTCTACAACTACTAATTTGATTGATGGAAAATATGTAACTGAAATAGAGGTATTTGAAGTCAATCTTAATAATTCACAAGTGGATATAGACTTATTCAAAATTTATTGATAGTGTAATTCGTATCATATTCTTTATATCTTAGAATACAATGGGAAGTATCAGACATGGATTGGATATAAGGAATCTACGAATATAGAAAAGAAAATATCTAAAATAGATAGATACTATCATACAAATTGGCTTGAAGAAACGGAATTAATAGTAAAACTTGAAGGTCTAAACCTTGATGATGTATATGAAAACTTAGTACGCCAAATTGCTGGTGATAAGTTACAATCTGATAACTCTTCTGAGAGTTTGAAACAGTCTGTAGAACGTAATAAAGAAATAGAAACTTTGCAAAAGCAAATTAGTATATTACAAAATAAAATACGAAAAGAAAAAGCAGCTAAATAAACAAATAGAAATGAATACTGAGTTAAAGAACTTAAGAAGTATATTGAGAAACTATAATGGAAAAAAATGAGAATGGAATCAGTAGATATGACTGAAAAATATAGAGAAAAATTGAATCATTATTTCCTAATTGCATTACAGAAGCTTTAGATGAAAATGGAAAGTTAAAAAAAGCTATAAATTTTGAATTGTTAAAACAAATCCTTTCTGATGAAATTGTAGATGGTGATGAAGCCTATGAGTTTACATGGGTCGGTAAAAAGCTGCTATTGTTGAAGCAAATAAACCGATTCGAAAAAAACTTTACGTCCTTGTATTGAAGAAAGTGTTGATTGGGATAATACTGAAAAATTTATATATAGAGGGTGATAATCTTGAAGTGTTAAAACTTTTACAGGAAAGTTATCTTGATAAAGTAAAAATGATATATATAGATCCTCCATACAACACTGGTAATGATTTTTATTTATAATGACGATTTTAAACTAAAAAAATGATGATTATTCTGAGGTATTGAGAATATGATGAATTAGAGGAACCGACTGTTTAAAAAAATACTGATACTAATGGTAGATTTCATTCTGACTGGTGCTCTATGTTTTTATTCACGATTAATGCTTTCAAGAAATTTGTTAAGAGATGATGGTGCTATTTTTGTATCAATTGATGATCATGAGAATGATAATACAAAAAGATACTAAATGAGTATTTGGTGAAAATAATTTTATTGCATGTGTTGTATGGCAAAAGAAATTATGCACCTATTAGTTTAAAAAATTTTTTTCTGAAAGTCATGAGTATTGCTATGTATATGCAAAAATTAAAGATAGTTTTGCTATGAATCTTTTACCTAGAGTGAAAAAAACAGAATAAGGATTACAAAAATCCGGATAATGATCCAAGAGGTGTATGGAAAGTTGGAAATCTAACAGTAGGACCAGCTGTAGATAAACAAATTTATGAGATTATTGGACCAACGGGGAAAAAGTTTTTACCACCCAGTGGGTATTGTTGGCGATTTACTAAAGATAGATTTGAACAGATGCGATTAGATAATAGAATTTGGTTTGGTGCGGATGGAAATAATGCGCCTGTACCAAAATTATTTTTAACTGAAGTTCAGGATGGTGTTACTCCTATGACTCTATGGACTTTTGATGAAGCAGGACATAATCAGATTGCTACTAGAGAGTTAAGAGACCTTTTTGGAGGAGCAGTATTTACTAGTCCCAAACCTACAAAATATATAAATCGTTATCTACAAATTGGCATGGGAAAAGATGATATTATTTTAGACTTCTTTAGTGGGTCAGCAACCACAGCTCATTCAACAATGCTCCTAAATTCTATAGATGGTGGAAAAAGAAAAGTTCATTTTAGTTCAAGTACCTGAAAAATTGTGATTCGAATAGTATAGCATATAATTTGGGTTATAAAACTATTTGTGATATTGGTAAGAATCGTATTAAAAAGTTGTGAGAGATTAAAGAAAGATTGTGATAATAATATAGATTTAGGATTTAGAGTTTTTCGACTAGATAATAGTAATATGACAGATGTATACTATTCAGCAGATGAATATTCTCAGAAATCTATTGTCAAATTTAGAGTCAAATATTAAGTCTGATCGTAATGATCTAGATTTATTATTTGGATGTCTTATTGAATGGGATTACCCATTATCGTTTACCCATATAATTCAGAAAGAGATAGAAGGGATGTATTGTACATAATTATAATAATGGAGATTTAGTGGCATGTTTTCAATGAAAATATACCCAGACTCAGTTATTAAATATATTGCAAAAAAACAACCTCTTCGTGCGGTCTTTTAGAGATGGTAGTTTTGCTAGTAGTCCAGCTAAAATAAATGTTGGTGAGATTTTTAAATCACTAGCTCCAGATACAAGAGTAAAAGGTTATTTAAGGTGGTACAGACATGAAACTACAATTTAAGCATCAAAAATTTCAAGCCGATGCTGCAAAAGCAGTAGTAGATGTGTTTTGCAGGACAGCCTTATTTAACACCAACATATATGATGGATAGAGGTTCCGGTTACATTCAGCAATCACTGACAGAGGATACAGACTTTTACTGGCTTTAGTAATCAAAAATAGTGAAAAGAATTAAATGATGATTTAATTCTTAATCGAATAAAGAAAATACAACGAGATAATCAAATTCAACCATCCGATAAATTAGAAGGTAGATATAATTTAACTATTGAAATGGAGACTGGTGTTGGTAAGACTTATACATATATTAAAAACTATGTATGAGCTCAATAAACATTATGGTTGGAGTAAATTTATAATTGTTGTGCCCAGCATTGCCATACGTGAAGGTGTTTATAAAACTTTTCAAGTTACACAAGAGCATTTTTGCCGAAGAATATGGCAAAAAGATTCGATTCTTTATATATAATTCTGCTCAATTAACTGAAATTGATTGCTTTTGCATCTGATAGCTCAATTAATGTAATGATAATCAACTCTCAAGCATTTAATGCTAAAGGAAAAGATGCTAGACGGATTTATATGAAATTAGATGAGTTTAGATCTCGTCGCCCTATAGATATTATTGCCAAGACAAATCCTATATTAATCATTGATGAACCTCAATCTGTAGAAGGTAAGCAGACAAAAGAGAGTTTAAAACAATTTAATCCATTAATGACTCTTCGCTATTCTGCAACTCATAAGAGTGATAGTATTTATAACATGATTTATCGGTTAGATGCATTAGAAGCTTATAATAAACATCTAGTTAAAAAAATTGCTGTAAAAGGGATTACTGAATCTGGAAGTACAGCTACTGAAAGTTATGTTTATCTCGAAGGTATTAATCTATCAAAGTCAGCTCCTACAGCAACTATTCAGTTTGATTATCAAAGGTGCTAAAGGTATTCGAAAGATAACAAGAGTTGTTTCGGAAGGCTATAACCTCTATGATAACTCAGGCCAAATGGAAGAGTATAAAGATGGTTTTGTTGTATCTAGAATCGATGGTCGTGATGATCTCAGTTGAGTTTATTAACGGAGTGAAAGTCTATGCTGGAGATGTAATTGGTAAAGTAAATGAAGATCAACTTCGACGTATTCAAATCAGAGAAACGATTTTATCTCATATTGAAAGAGAAAGGGACCTATTTTTATAAGGGATAAAAGTATTATCTCTATTCTTTATCGATGAGGTAGCAAAAGTATAAGCAATATGATGCTTCTGGAGTGCCTATTAATGGTATTTATGTAGATATGTTTGAAGAGGAGTATAAAGATATCATTGATAATCTTCAAACAAAATTTGGTGAAGATGAGTATATAAAGTATATTAATGCTATTTCTGAGATCGTCTACACATGCTGGTTATTTCTCCATTGATAAAAAAAGGAAAAATGGTGGACTCTAAGTTAAAAAGATAAAAAAAGAAAAACATCTGATGATGTTGATGCTTTTGATCTAATTATGAAGAATAAAGAACTTCTTTTTAGATAGAGATCCCTAAGAAATCTCCTGTTAGATTCATCTTTTTCTCACTCTGCATTACGTGAAGGCTGGGATAATCCAAATGTTTTTTTCAGATTTGTACATTAAAAACAAAGCAGTAGTGATGTACGTAAAACGTCAAGAAGTCGGTCGATGGTCTTCGTCTTTGTGTAAACCAAGATGGGTGAACGTATGGATGCGAAATGTACTTGGGAAATGATGTACATAATGTAAATGTTCTTACTGTAATCGCTAGTGAAAGTTACGATAGTTTTGCAAAGGGCTTACAGGCTGAAATTGCTGAGGCCGTTGCTGATAGACCTAAATCAATCACACCTGAATTATTCATTGGAAAAGTAATTAAAGATATACATAATAATGAGCAGGTTATAGATGATAAATTAGGACGTTCCATTTCATTTTTGATCTTATTATAAAGATGGCTACATTGATAAAACTGGAGCCCTTACTGATAAATATTATGATGATAAATCGAATGGTTTAATACAGGTTGCTGATGAAGTAGCTGACTCAAAGATGCAGTTGTAGGAATCATTGACTCTATTTATGATGCTAAATCGATACAATTTTGAAAATGCACGCAGTAATAATGTTGAGCTTCAGTTAGACGAAGATAAAGTTTCTATGCCTGAATTCAAGGCGTTATGGGAGAAGATAAACTCCAAATCAGTATATGTCGTTGATTTTTGATACTAATGAGCTTGTTAGAAATGCAATTTCAGCTTTAGATAGTAAAACTTCGAGTTTCAAAGATTTTTCTATAAAGTTGAATCTGGTACTATGAAAGCAGATTAAATCAAAAGAGGAATTAGAGACATCTGGTTCTTTTTGTGAAAAGAGGCGGCTTCAACTTATGGTAGTAAAAATGCTGTAAGCTCTAATGTTAAATATGATTTAGTCGGTAAACTAGTAGATGAGACAGGGCTTACGCGTAAAAGCGATTATACAAATTCTTCAAGGTATTGAATCTGCTGTCTTTAATCAATTCAAAGATAATCCAGAAGAGTTCATTATCAAAGCTGCATCACTTATAAACGATGAAAAAGCAACAGCAATTATTGAGCACATCACATATGATGTATTAGATGAGAAAATTCGATACTAATGTATTTACGGATCCTACTATTAAAGGTCGTTTAGGTACTAATGCGATGAAAGTTAATAAACATTTATATGACCATATCGTGTATGACTCAACAAATGAGAAAAACTTTGCATCTGAATTGGATATAAACTCTGATGTAGCTGTATATGTTAAATTACCTGATGGATTTTATATTTCTACACCTTTTGGTCGATACAATCCCGGATTGGGCAATAGCTTTTTATGAAGGAACTGTAAAACATATTTATTTTGTTGCTGAAACAAAAGGATCTATGAATTCAATGCAACTTCGATTGATTGAAGAATCCAAAATACATTGTGCACGAGAACACTTTAAAGCTATCAGTAAAGTCGACGTTGTTTATGATGTTGTTGATAGCTATAAGTCATTACTAGATATTGTGACAAAGTAGAATGAAGGTATATTTTATAGGGAATACGATAATGGGGGTTAGTAAGTTAGTTGATTTGTAATTGGAGATGTGACTAATTATGCATATAAAGATAAAGAGCGAAGACATATAATACTAGCAAATGAAGCTCTTGAAGAAGATAGGAATAAGTTTTTATTGTCCAAATCCGCTATGCAATAGTAAATTATTTATATGTGCCGTTGATGGCTCTCGAAAAGCACATTTTAGAGCCACTAAATCTGCGTATAGACATATTGCTAATTGTCCTTATGCAAATAGTGCAGTCATTTTTGATGACAATGAATTTAATCAGGCAACTTTTTCTTTTGAAAATGCAATACAAAATCTTTTAGTTAAGAATAACTCAAAACCTGTAATGATTGACTCTAAAAGCACTTCTGTGGTGAACCTACTAATCATACATTAAGAACAATTAGGCAGATATATTCTATGTGTAAACAATTTCTCCCTAATTACTCATATGGAAATGAGAGAATTGGGAAAATGATTTTAGACGATAGAACCGCATACTGGTACTCTAGAGGTGTTTTTGGCTTTTAAAATAATTGAGTCTTGCGTAAATGGGCGCTTTTACGATAATGATAAAAATGAGATTTACTTGGTAGCTCTGATAGCAAAATCCCAATTATAATTTTATATTATCTATTCCTGATATAAATCTTTATAGAAAAATCAGGAATATGGTATTTGAAAAATAAAGATAAACTTATAATAGTTGCTGGAGAATGGAAGTCGTCAAAATTAGGGTTATGATTACTTTAAAACAACAATATATAGTGATAAACAAATATCTATTTTTAAATTGATACATTGTAAACTATTATGGAATTATTTCTTCTTGTGGATAAATAATATATAACGTATCCTTTATAGGAGTAAGAAAATGGAACTCAATCATTAACTAGAATTTCATTACCTAAGGATGAATATGTTTATTTGTTGGGGATGGCTATTTCAGTATTTATATCTAATAACGGTTTTATTATAGAGAATATAATTATACAGATAAATCTTATTCCTGGTACGATTTGATTGATAAAGAATCAGAAAACTTCGTCCGATTATTGCTAAAACAATCACTGAAAAATTTGGTTCGGAAATATCCGATTTATTTTCTGAAATTCTCTATAAGCGTAATCGTATTATTCATAGTTTCAGATGTACATCATCTAATGAGGAACAAATTTTAGCTACAAAAAGATCGAATTACCAATCAACAATTTTTATATAGATGAGCAATTTTTAATAAATTTTATAAAGTTGAATGATAAATTATCTTACTTACTGCATGAATATCGTGGATATTAACATATTTAATAATGATATTTCATTGTTTACACTGAAAGCCCTTCGCTAATGCGAGGGCTTTTACTATACACTCATACTTATAAATGTAATATAATATAATATAATTAGTATAAGTAGTTAAATTGTATTGAATGAGGTATGTGGTGTGGGACTAACTTTAGATATTGATAAAATAATGTACCAATTGAGTAAGTGGCGGCAATTTTTCATTCAGAAGCAGACTTTCAATTTAGCTTAGCATGGATGATTAAAGAGCAATATCCAAATTGTGATATCAGACTAGAGTTTGTACCTGAATTTAATCCTAATTTACATCTTGATATTCTTGTTATATTAGATGGTAAATGGATTCCTATTGAGCTTAAATATACGACAAGAAAATGTATTAAAACTATAAATGATGAAGTGTATGTGTTGAAGGAGCAAGGTGCTAAGGATCAAGGTTGTTATAACTACTTAAAAAGATATAATGCGTATAGAGGAATTTAGGGATAAGAGTAATAACTTTATTGAAGGTTATACAATTAAGATAACTAGTGAGATATCTTATCTAAAGCCTCCGACAAAAGTAAATTGTACATACGCCAAATTTTCTATTGAGGAGGGTTCTATAAAAACTGGGTGTATGAATTGGGCGCTAATACAGGAAAAAGGAACAATGCGTGGAATGGAAGCACCTATAGTATTAACTGGGATATATCCTATAAATTGGAAAAGAATATTCTAAAGTTGATAATACTAATAGTGGTACTTTTATGTATCTTGTAAAATAGGATAAGTAAATAAAATTAGGAGATATATTATGTTTAAACCTATTCGTAAAAAATAAATGAAATAGATCGTGCTGCTGCAAGAGCTTTATTAAAAATCTAATCGTCGAGGTATTTTTAGCTATGAATGGCGATAATAGGTATCTTATGCTATTCCTATTAATTATTTTTTATGATTGTGTAGGGCAGAAGATTTACTTTCATGGAGCTAAAGCTGGTCATAAGTAGAGTCATTGAAAAACTTCAGATAAAGTATGTTTTACCGTATATGGTAATGAGTGTATTGATAAATCTGAACCATGGGGCCCCATATGTACAAAGTGCAGTAGTATTTGGTAGATGCCGTTTATTAGAGGCAGGCCCAGAATCT
>BNJU01000795.1_pt1 | contig 14208 bp, 17 predicted proteins | sample 8539281 | NCBI WGS metagenome assembly BNJU01 (sample SAMD00202456, study PRJDB9452) | human saliva metagenome | isolation source: human saliva | place: Japan
TTGTCAAAAAGAATGTCTTCTTGCTTCAGACTAGAGACCGAAGATGCTGTAAACCTATTCGTGAAGTTCAAGCGGCAAGCCATCTGGATCAAAGAAGAAGGCCATTTTGCGCCCATCAAAATCATCCACCCGAAGCTCTGTATGAGGGATTCCTAATTGGTCAAACTCTGCTAGACAGGCTTGCACATCTGCTACTCGAAAAGCCAGATGACGGAGACCGGTATGCTCTGGATGAGGGAGAAAGGGTCTCTTTGGGGCATCTGGTTTGATAAATATTTCCAAGGTCAGATTTCCCTTTCGAATATTAAAGAGAATATCCTGCTTTTCTGGCCGATGGTGTTCGTCTAAAGGTTCAAAGCCTAACTTGTCTACATAAAATTCTCTGGTTTTGTCATAATCGTGGCCAATAATGGCAATATGGTGAATGGTATCGAGATGCATCTGCTATCCTTTTCTTTTTCTTCGTAAACAAAACCTGCCCCTTGTACAGGCAGGCTTTTGCTATTGTCAACTATCTCATTCCTTCTTCATTTAAAGAAAGATTAATTGGTCTGCAAGACCTTTCTTGGCTTGGTTCCTTCCGCTGGGCCGATGACACCTGCTGCTTCCAAGTCTTCCATGAGGCGAGTTGCCCGGTTAAAGCCAACCGATAAGCGACGTTGGATCATTGAAGCGCTAGCTTTTTGAGTTTCAATCACGAGAGCCTTCGCCTCTTCAAAGAGTGGATCACCCTCGTCGGAGCTGCCTATGCCTCCGTCAAAGTCCGACTCGGATACTTCTCCTGGATCAAAGGCATCATCATAATCCGCTTCCGCTTGTTCTTTGACAAAGTTCACAATCCGCTCGACATCGTCATCTGAGATAAAGGACCCTTGTAGACGAATCGGATGATTTTCATCGATCGGTTTAAAGAGCATGTCCCCACGACCGAGCAATTTCTCTGCCCCATTTTCATCCAAGATGGTCCGTGAGTCTGTCCCGGATGATACTGCAAAAGCGACACGAGAAGGCACATTGGCCTTGATCAAACCTGAGATAACGTCAACCGATGGCCGTTGAGTCGCAAGGATCATGTGAATCCCTGCCGCACGCGCCTTCTGTCCAAGACGAATAATCGCATCTTCCACTTCTTTACTTGCGACCATCATCAAGTCTGCCAACTCGTCGACAATGACCACGATTAATGGGAGTGGCACTTGTTTCATCTCAGACTGGGCATTGTACTCAGCAACCTTGGCATTAAAGCCAGCGATATTCCGAGCCCCCACTTTCGAGAAGAGCTCGTAGCGATTTTCCATCTCATCGACAACCTTTTGTAGGGCTCGACTGGCCTTGCGTGGGTTGGTCACAACTGGAATCAAAAGGTGAGGAATATCATTATAAACAGAAAGCTCCACCATCTTAGGATCGACCATCATAAATTTAACTTCGTCCGGACGGGCCTTCATCAAGATACTCGAAATGATCCCATTGACCGCAACCGACTTACCAGATCCAGTCGAACCAGCGACCAAGAGGTGGGGCATCCGGGCCAAATCAAAGGTCCGAGCTGAACCATCTACAGCCTTCCCAAGAGGAATCTCAAGGAGTTTAGCTGAGTCTGTTTTGGACTGCTCCCACAATTCACGGAAGGAAACCGTCGCAATCTCTGAGTTGGGCACTTCAATCCCAACCAGAGACTTCCCTGGAATCGGTGCTTCGATCCGCACATCCTTGGCTGCCAGGGCCAAGGCCAAATCATCTGCTAGGTTGGAAATGCGGTTGACCCGGACACCAACTGCCGGCTTGACTTCATATTTGGTAACAGAGGGACCAATTTCCGCCCGTTCCACTGTCGCTTTGATGTTAAAGCTTGCAAAGGTTTCTTCCAAAATGCGGATGTTCTGACGAACGATGTTTTTCTCTTTGGATTGATTTTTGGGCTTGTCAGGCGCAAAGAGATCAATGGTTGGAAGTTTGTATTGAAGGAGTTCCTTAGGCGTGAAATCTACAGTGACTTCTTCATCCATATCCTCCTCTTCTGCGACTTCCTCCATCTCCTCTGGATAGTCGTCCGACCATTCTTCCGAATAGCCTTCCTCTTCATTTGGTAGATAAATTTGGGGGTAGACCTCCTCTGCAGGCGTTTCTGCTTCGATCACAGGTTCCATGACCTCACCTGTCTCAAGATCTACAGGATAGCCTTCTGTGCTCATGGGACTAGCTTCTGCAAGTTGCTCGATGCGGGCAACTTCCTCTGCTTCTGCTTGAAGAGCCTTCTTCTCTTCACGCTCGACAAAGCGCTCTTGGCGACGAATTTCCCGTTTTTCCATAAAGGAGTGAAAAGCTGCGACAGCCTGCTCATACAAGTCATAAATCGAATAAGAGCTCATCAAGAGAAGCCCTAGTACGATCAAGAGACCTCCAATAAAGTAAGTCCCAATGTTCGAAAGCAAGAAGGCAATCGGCGTGTACAAGATGGCACCAAGCAAACCTCCTCCTGCAAAAGAAGAGACGCGAAGATGTACAAGGTCCCCTAAGATACGTGAGAAGGTTGGCCCTAAAGAAGAGCCTTCAAGTTTCAAGAGGGAGACAAAGTAAGCTTGATAGATCAGTAGTAAGCCTGCAAAAAGACTTAAAAAGCCAGACAAGGTCCCCTCATGCTTCTCAATCCATTTGAAAAAGAAGAGGTAGACAATAACAGCCGTCATCGCTACGTAAGCCAGACTACCTACCAAGAGACGGATAAGGTTGTAGGTCACTAAGCCTAAGGCTCCTAATCGTAAAAAGGCGAAAATGAAGACGAGAGTTAAGACAATCGTCATGATCATTCGGCGAATTGCTTTTTTTCTTTCTATTTCTGCTTTAGACAGTCGTCTTGTCGACCGTGTTTTTTTTGATTGATTATTGTTTGCCATAACCTTTATTATACCACATTTCTAGACTAGTTCTCTAGTAAAATCCTTTTCTCTCATCTGCAAAACAAACAAAAAAAACAGTACCTCTCAGGCACTGTTACTTATAGATTTTTTTCTTTGGGATGGCGGTCGACGATAGCTTGATAGTCTTTCAGCGCTTGCTTTCCTTTCTCCGTCAACTGATAGCCCCGAACCGTGAACTCTTGTGCTAGCTCTTCTTCTGTAAAGTGATCAGCCAAAGCTTGGTTCAAATCAGCTGCTTTCATCTTGGACAAGCCAGCGACCTCCTTCTTTTTGAGAATGGCTTTTTTCATGATACTCCCTCGTTTTCTATTTTGCTAGGAAGCTTCACCCCCTTTGACAATGACTACTATATCCGAAAAAAAGACCAAACAATCAGTTTTGCTTATGCGGTAGACTCGACAAACTATGTGGTCAGAATTTTATTATCAAGAAATTTTCATCACCATTAAAAAAGCCTGTCCTAAGACAAGGCTTTGAGATTCTTACTCTTATTAGGATCCAGCACTTTCGTAGGCATCCAATCCCCTATCCCATAGTTTGAGGGAAATGAAAAAGAAGACAAGGGAAATCAACATCAAACCACCGATGTTAAAGAGTCCATTCTTGTCCTGCAAGAAATAGCTAGCAGGATAGTAGGCCGTAAAAGCAAAGGGAACGATAAAGCTAATCAACCAACGAAGAAGTGAATTGTAAATCGAAATCGGGTACTTGGCAAAATCATTGAACATATAAAAAATGTAAATCATGGCGCCTGACTGCTTGGTCCAAAAAGCGATACTGGCTGTCGCGATTTTCAGGGAAGTATAAATCAAGGTCGCAAAAGGAATACAGACTAGAAAAAGCAGAAATTTGGGAAGCGTCCAAGTAATGCTTGATACTGTTGTTCCCAATAGAATGCAACCGACCAAAAGTTCGCCCAAGGCATCAATCTGAAAGGTCTCAACCAGAATATGAAATAGAGGATTAATAGGACGAGTCAAATACTTGTCAAACTCCCCTTTTCGGACTAGTCGTTGACCTAAAGCCCAGAGATTGTCAAAAAAGAGGTGATCTAATCCCTTTGGAATTAAGGAAAATCCATAGATAAAGGCAATCTCTTGAAAGGTCCAACCTTCTAGCGAGGGGATGTGTTGAAAGATGACATTGATAAACAAGAGGTTTAGGCCTTGAGTCAGAAAGACTCCCAACACACCAACCACAAAATCAACTTTGTATTCCATGATTTGCTTGATGTATTGTCTAATAAAAATCAGATGCATGCGTTGATATTTTTTCATACTAACCTCCCTGAATGGTGATAAATGACTGGACTCGTTTCCAAATCAACTGAGACAAGCCCACCATCACTATAAGCCAGAAAAGCTGAAGCAAAAGTGCTTGAAGAATCTGACTGGCATCGTATTTCCCAACAATGATCATAACCGGAGTGTAAATCAAGGATGAAAATGGCAATAAGGAGAGAATATCTGAAACCACCTTTGGAAAAAACGTTAAGGGAATCAAACTGCCAGACATAAAGGCCACTATTGAAGTCTTGAGTAGATTGGAACCCCATAAATTTTTAAATACAAAGGCTGAAAATCCAAAGCAGATATTAAAGAAAAAGTTAATCAGATAAGCCAGAGTTAAGCTAAAGAGATAAAGGACAGTTAATCCCAGCACTTCTACCATACCTTGCCCAGATAAGATTTTCATCAAAACAATGACACTTAAAAATGGCAGTCCAACAGAGATAAAAATCAACCACTTGGAACCAAGCTCGGTGAAAAGATAAGAGGTCGAAAAATGGACTGGTCTTAATAAGCGCATGATAATAGAGCCATCTTTTACCTCATCACCAATCATAAAGGAGCTATCAGACCTGGTCAAAAGATTGGTCACAAAACTCATGATGATGTAGAGGGTGATATCCGCCATACTGAAGCCCTGAATCAAAGGCTCCTGGGAGGAGTCAAAGACAGCCTTCCAGAGATAGAAAGCGACAAAAGCCCCCATGACATCACCAATCCGATAGAGAATAAAGTTAACTCGATAGCTAATCAACTCCTGAATCCCTGCATTGATAAAGGGTTTATAACGTCTCCACAATTTGACCATCTTAGAGCTCCTTTCGATAGAAGCGACGGATAATATCTTCAATATCTGTATCTACCATCTTCAAATCACGAACTTCAAATCAGATAAGGTTTGCTTGATAATATCAGCCGACTGGTAGCGGGAACTATCGAATTCAATATTGAGAGTATTTCCTTGTCTATCAATGGACATATCAGGCAAGCCCTCATAATGAGAGACTAGATGATTTTGACCTGGCGTCAGGTCAAAGGAGAGAGTCTTCATCTTTCCAAAGGTCTCCTTGAGCTGGCTAACCGTTCCATCAAAAATCTCTTGCCCCTTATCAATCATAAAAATCCGATCACAGAGTTGCTCAATATCACTCAAATCATGAGTAGTCAAGAGAATAGTTGTCTCTTCCTCCTGATTAATCTGAGTAATGGCCCGACGAATGTTGTCCTTGACCGACACATCCAAACCAATAGTCGGCTCATCTAAAAAGAGAACTTTGGGATTGTGAAGCAAGGAAGCTGCAATATCCGCCCGCATCCGTTGACCTAGTGAAAGAGTCCGCACAGGATCCTTGATAAATTCCTTCAAATCCAAAACTTCATTCAAAAAGTCCATGCGCTTATGGAAAAGCGAGTCCGGTACATCATAGATCTCTTTCAAGACCGTGTAGGTCTCTTGAAGAGCCAAATCCCACCATAGCTGGGTGCGTTGTCCGAAAACGACTCCAATATCCTTGACATAATCTTGGCGATTATCCTGGGGAATCTTGCCGTTAATCCGACAAAAGCCAGATGTGGGCTTCAAAATTCCTGTCAGCATTTTGATGGTGGTTGACTTCCCAGCACCATTTGCCCCGATAAATCCTAAAATCTGCCCTTTTGGAACTTCAAAAGTTAAATCCTTGACCGCTTCAAAGGTCTGCTTTTCAGGATGAATAAAGGAACGCAACGCTCCCTTCAGCCCTGGTTCCTTGACTGTCTTCACAAAATTTTTCTGAAGATGTTCCACTTCTATCATTGCCATATCAATCTCCCTATCGTAAAAAATCAACAAATCGCGTTTTTTAAACACAAAAAGCCAATTTCTCATCTCCTAAAATCTGCCTTCTTTATCACAGCAGAAGGCCACAGTATGACTCTATTATAAAGCAATTAAAAAAGGAAACCAAGATTTTTTCTCGCAAAAGAGAAAATAGTTTTGATACTTGAAAAAACCAAAAAAGACAGACTCAGATTGAAGACAAATCCCTTAGAACATAGCTTTCAAATTCAGATTTTTGAATAGATAAAAAGACAAACCCAAAAAATGATGTTTGCCTTCGTTCTGAACCCCCTCATAGTTAAATGATACGATAAATAATTAAGGGGAATATTTCTTTTCCAAAATTTTTAAATAGTGTGTTTTCTTAAATTGACAGGATAATGTTAACAGAACAAAGAAATACCTTTCCATCATACGTTATTTTCCATGGACCGGCAAGTTGAATATAGGCCCCTCCTATGACTAGATTTGAATCAAATGAAAAATTAAGGTACAATAGAGGATAGACTAATGTGTTGAAAGGATTAATATGAAAAAATTAATTGCCCTACTTGTATTTTCCGGTTTAGCTTTGGCAGGATGTGGCTCTCATCAATCAGATACAAAGACATCCTCTAGCTCGACTTCAGAAACTAAGCAAACGACTACTTCTAGTCAAGATGCTAGCGAACAAAAGAAATTAGAACAACTGCGCAAAGATTTTAACGATGCCATGACCAATGAAAATGCAGTCTTTCCTCAGCTCTCAAATGAAGTTGCTGAAGATGAAGCGGTCGTGAAAAATCACTACGAGCCAAGGAGACATTACAGTCAAACTCTTTCCTAAATACGCCCCTTTAGCCGTTGAGAATTTCTTAACCCACGCTAAGGAAGGTTATTATGACGGCCTCCTCTTCCACCGTGTCATTAACAACTTTATGATCCAAACAGGAGACCCTAAAGGTGATGGTACGGGTGGGGAATCCATCTGGAAGGGCAAAGATAAATCTAAAGATTCAGGTACTGGTTTTGAGAATGAGTATTCTCCATACCTTTACAACCTTCGTGGAGCTCTAGCCATGGCCAATTCAGGTCCAAATACAAATGGTAGCCAATTCTACATCAACCAAAATAAGGCAGATATCTCCAGCAAGCTTCCAACAGACCGATTCCCAGCTAAAATCATCGAAGCCTATAAAAAAACGGAGGAAACCCTACTCTTGATGGTGGCAACTACACCGTCTTTGGACAAGTCATCGACGGCATGGATGTAGTTGACAAAATTGCTGAAGTTGAAACAGACGACAAAGACAAACCAAAAGAAGATGTCAAAATTGAAAAAAATGGAAGTCGTTAAAGACTACAACTTTAAAAATAAACAAAAAGAGAACCGCGAGGTTCTCTTTTTTTGTTTAAAGTCAATTCATTAAAGTCCCAGATCTGGTCCATCCAGCCTTCATAGAAATCTGGCTCGTGACAAACCATCAGGATAGATCCCTTGTACTCTTTTAAGAGCCCGTTTCAACTCTTCTTTGGCATCCACATCCAAGTGGTTGGTCGGCTCGTCTAGTACCAAGACATTGTTTTCACGGTTCATCAAGAGACAGAAGCGTACCTTGGCTTGCTCCCCACCGGATAGTACCTGAATTTGGCTCTCGATATGCTTGGTAGTCAAACCACAGCGGGCAAGAGCTGCACGAACTTCTGCTTGATTGAGAGCCGGAAAGGCATTCCAGACTGCCTCTAGCGGTGTCTGACGATTGCCCCTTCGACCTCTTGCTCGAAGTAGCCAAGCTCAAGATAATCCCCGCGCTCGACTTCACCAGCAATTGGTGGAATAATCCCTAGCAAGCTCTTCAAGAGAGTGGTTTTCCCGATTCCGTTGGCTCCGATAATGGCTACCTTTTTGATTGCGCTCGAAGGTCAAGTTCAAAGGCTTAGTCAAAGGACGATCATACCCGATTTGAAGGTCCTTGGCTTGGAAAATGAAGCGTCCAGGAGTTCGGGCATTTTTAAATTCAAAGGATGGTTTTGGTTTCTCACTTTGCAACTCAATGAGTTCCATCTTGTCAAGCTTCTTCTGACGAGACATGGCCATATTCCGTGTAGCCACACGCGCCTTATTACGCGCTACGAAATCTTTCAAATCAGCAATCTCTTTTTGCTGGCGCTCATAAGCCGCTTCCAATTGTGATTTCTTCATTTCATAGACTTCGAGGAATTGGTAATAGTCCCCAGAATAGCGGGTCAACTGTTGATTTTCCACATGGTAGACGATGTTGATCACATCGTTCAAGAAAGGAATATCGTGGGAAATAAGGACAAAGGCATTTTCATAGTTCTGCAAATAGCGTTTGAGCCAATCGATGTGCTCTGCATCCAAGTAGTTGGTTGGCTCGTCCAAGAGAAGGATATCTGGTTTTTCAAGGAGCAATTTAGCCAAAAGGACCTTGGTCCGCTGCCCACCTGACAGGGCCGTCACATCCGTCTCCATACCAAAGTCCATGACCCCAAGAGCACGCGCCACTTCATCTATCTTGGCATCCAAGGTATAGAAATCCCGGCTCTCTAACCGATCCTGGAGCTCTCCGACTTCTTCCATGAGAGCATCCATATCCGCTCCATCTTCAGCCATTTCCATATAGAGGTCATTGATGCGAGCCTCTGCTTTAAAGAGCTCGTCGAAAGCTGTCCGCAAGACATCGCGCACCGTTTGCCCTTCTTTTAGGACAGCATGCTGGTCAAGATAGCCAGCGGTCACATACTTAGACCACTCGACCTTCCCTTCGTCGGGTTGCATCTTGCCCGTCACGATGCTCATGAAGGTGGATTTTCCTTCACCATTGGCCCCTACCAATCCGATATGCTCTCCCTTTAACAAGCGGAAGGACACATCCTCAAAAATAGCCCGGTCTCCAAAGCCGTGGCTTAAATTTTTCACCTCTAAAATACTCATGATTGACTCTCTTTCATTGATTTCACTCGTATGATTATATCATCTTCAAGACAGAATTAAAAGGGAGTCCAACTCCCTTTTTTCTTACAAACCTAGGTCCGCATATGGTTTCCGGTAGCCCACTTGAACAACTTTTCCGTCCTTCACTAAGAGAGGGCGTTTGATCAGCATGCCATCGCTAGCTAAAAGGTCTGCCGCTTCTTCTACCGAAAGCTGATCCACCTTGTCTTTCAAGCCCAATTCCCGATATTTCATCCCACTGGTGTTAAAGAATGATTTGATTGGTAGGGAAGACTCCTTGATCCAGATTTGTAGTTGCTCACTGGTCGGGGTGTCTACCACGATATCTTGGCTATCAAACTCGCAACCTAAGCTCGTTAACTCCGATTTCGCCTTGCGGCAGGTTGAACATTTTGGGTATTCAATAAATGATAACATCTTTTCTCCTTATTCTTTCCAAGATATGGCCTCATGTTGCAACAGCCAACGCTTGCGATCTAGTCCAGCAGCATAGCCTGTCAACTTTTTCTCCGTACCCAGCACCCGGTGACATGGGATAAGGAGGAGCAAGGGATTCCGACCTACTGCTTGACCGATGGCTTGGGCAGATTTGCAAGACAAGGCCCGGGCAATCTCTCCATAAGTCCGACTTTCCCCATAGGGAATCTGAGCTAGACAGGCCCAAACTCTTTGTTGAAAGTCTGTCCCTTGAGGAGATAGGGGAAAGGGCATGGAAGGATTTTCCCCTATAAAGTATCGATCCAGCCATTCAAAGACAGCTTCATGAAGTGGCTGACAAGCTTCTTCGATATGCTCAAGCCCCTGCTCACAATTGGCTTGGTCACAAAACCAGATCCCAACTAGGCTTTCCTCATCCACCACAACAGATAGAGGCCCCAAGGGACTCTGATAGAGTTGGCGATAAAACCTAGTCATTTTGAGACTGTTCTGCACGGTAGTCCCAACGATCATCTTCGCTAATCACTTGGAAGAGGCTGGTTTCTGCCTTTCGTTTGATCTTCTGATAAGCGAGACGCACCCCATCAATTGGTACCTTCCCACAGTAATGGAAACCTAACTTCTCTAAAAGGTGTTGCATGACCTTGTTGTCAGGATGGGTATCACAGCGAAAATCCGGGCCTTTCTCTCCTTCGATCAAGCCTTGAAGGAAGGTTTGGGCTACGCCTCGTCCAGCAGCTTCTTTGGCAACAGCGATCCGGTGAAAACTGATATAGAGATAGTTATCATGTTCCCATTTCCATCATAAATGTCATTATAAGCTGCTTCATTTCCCTTGTAGAGAGCGGCATAAGCTACGACTTCTTGATTCTCTACAGCTACATAACCACGGCTTTCTAGGATATCCTCAAAAATGATTTCTTGATCCGGATAACCATCCTGCCATTGGTCCACGCCAGCTGCAGCTAAGCTATCCTTGCCATCTTGGATGATTTCCATAATCCGATTGATTTCATTGGGATAGGCCATTCTAATTTCCATCAGACTCTCCTTTTTCTTCCTCTTGGTGGTAACGGGCATAAAGTTCACTCTTTTGTAGCCCGAATTGTTTGGCAACCTGTTTAATCGCTTGGTTCTTTTTCATACCAGACTGGACCAGTAGATCAATCTCTTGGATCAGATCCACTTCTTCTAGATCTGGCTCCTGCTCACTGGCTCCCTCTACAATCAGAAGGCACTCCCCTTTGAGGGTATTTTCCTCTAGGTAAGCCACTAACTCTGTGATGGTCCCTCTCGTGTACTCTTCATAGATCTTGGTCAGTTCTCGGACCAGGACAACTGGACGATTCCCATAAACTGCCAGCATATTTTGAAGCGTCGCACGAACTCGGTGCGGAGACTCATAAAAGATCTGGGTCTCAGGATAGGCCAATTTCTCTTGGAAAAAGGCCTTTTGCTGCCCTTCCTTGCGTGGAAGAAAACCATAAAAAATATGGGGCTGGGGTGCCAGACCACTGGCAATTAGGGCAGTAATGCCGGCACTCGGACCAGGAACTGCCACAACAGGGATTTCTCGCTCAATCGCTGCCTTGACCAGGTCGTGACCTGGATCCGAAATACTAGGCAGTCCTGCATCCGAAACCTGGGCCAGGTCCTTTCCAGACTCTAAATGAGCAATCAAATCAGGGATTTTCTCCATAGCATTGTGCTCGTGAAAGCTGGTTTGTGGTGTCGCAATCTCAAAATGCTTGAGCAAGAGTCCTGTATTGCGTGTATCTTCCGCTGCTATCAGATCCACCTCTTTTAGAGTTTGGATCATGCGGTAGCTCATGTCATCCCGATTGCCAATTGGGGTTGGCACTAAAAAGAGAGTCCCTGTCGCTCTATCCCCTTTAAAACTTCGTTGAATCTGCATGTTTACTCCCTAAATAACAATTCATCACAGAAAATACACTCTTCATCATTTTCACGACGTTGACCATAGGAGTCTGTACAAACATGAAATCCATCATTGTAAATTCTTTGTAAATTTTCACGACCATTGCGATGGAATTTAGGGGAGCTGGTTTTCTCCACTTCTCCTAAGCGCTCTCTCAATTTATCATTTTCAAGACGCAGAGCTGTATTTTCCTCGACAATGAGTTTGAGATTTTTCTTAATAGCTTCAACCTCTGCTAATGTAACCAGCAATTCCTGGGAGAAGCCATCCAAAGCATCAAATAATTCTTTTTTATTCATCTCTTTACCTTCTATTTTTCAACTGTAGGACCATATACTCGAGAGCATTTTGAAAACTCACATTCCGTTCCCACATCAGTTTGGCCAAGACCAATTTTTCTAGATAGTCTCTTCCTAAGGACTGACTGATGGAGCGTGCAAAGAGCAATTCCAACAAGCGAAAAGCTTGGGCCTGCTTTTCTTTATCATCCGTCTCTTGAACCAAGCGAGAGACCAGTAAGTAGATATGCGGATCTGCTTTTAGACAAGCTGCAACGAAACGCTCACACTCTCTCGCCAGATCGAAAAAGGAGGTATTCTGAGCGAGAATTTGAGCCTCTTGGAAACCTTGACTAAAGTTGGCTAACAGATCTGCTTGTTGAAGCAAGAGACCTTCCTGAAGGAGATATTCTTTTAGGAAATCTTGGTTTTTTGGAAAATGGACCTGCTGCGCCCGACTTTTTATGGTCGGGAGAACCAGCTGCTCATCTGCTGTCAGCAGAAAAATATGAACTTCACTCTGAGGTTCTTCAATCACCTTGAGGAGGGAATTGGCCGCATTGACATGCATCCGGTCTGCATCGCAGATGATAAAGACTTGCTTGGATCCTTCGTAGCCTGACTGAGAAAAATGCTGGATCAAATCCCGGATCCGATCCGTTTTGATGATTTGATTGACCGGTCGGACAACCGTTACATCTGAGAATTCATCCTCTTCAATCAAGCGACAAGCCCGACAAGTCCCACAGGGCCAAACACCCTTCTTGTCCGTACAAAAGAGACTTTGGGACAAGAGCTGGGCCATCTCAAAACTGCCAAAATCTCCTGTAAAGAGATAGGCGTGGCTCAAGCGGTCTTGTTCTAAAATAGCTTGGAAGCGATCGACTAACTGAGGTTGAAGTTTTTGCACTTGTTCTAACTTCATTCACTGATCTCCAAGACTTCTTTCAATAATAGCCAAGTATCCTCGACCACCTGGTCAAAAGGTTGACTGGCATCAATTTTCACCACACGTTGTGGTTCTTTTTCGAGGATAGCCAGATAGCCTTGACGGACTTTCTGATGGAGACTGAGTCCTTCTAGATCCAAGCGATTGACTTCACGGCTAGCACTCTTAGCAATTCTCGCCAACCCTTCTTCTACATCAATGTCAAAGTAGAAGGTCCGATTGGGTTTCAGACCATCAGTCGCAAATTGGTTCAACCATTCAATATCTGCTACTGCTAATCCACGCCCAAAGCCTTGGTATGCTACCGAACTGTCGATAAAACGATCCATGATAACTAGCTTCCCTGCTTCAAAGCTGGAAGGACACGTTCTGCCAAGTGTTGGCGACGACTGGCGATATAAAGAAGCAATTCTGTCTTGGGATCCATTTCCGTATGGGATGGATCTAGAATGACCTCGCGTATTTTTTCTGCTATTTCGACACCCCCTGGCTCCCGCGTGGTAATATAGGCAATCCCTGCCTTTTCCAAGCGTGGTAGCAAGGCTTCTAAAACGGAGGATTTCCCTGCACCTTCTGGGCCTTCAATTGAAATTAATGTTCCCTGTTTCATTCTCTTATCTTAACTTTCTATACTCATTTCTCTAGCATGCATCACTTCTTTTTATTTTACCAAAAATAGGGGTAAAAATCCTGTCCGAATTCGTGAAAATTGATGAAAATTATTTCCTATTTTTCATTTTTTTTGGTAAAATGTATGGTGAAAAATGAATAGGAGAACGAGCATGTTTAAGGCAAAAAATATTCTGGCCATTATTTTGGGGGCTGGCATTTTTTCTTTTGGAATCTTCTTTTTAGTCATTCCATTTCACTTTTATGAGGGAGGAGCTACAGGGATTACCCTGATTACCTACTACCTCTTTAAAATTCCCGTTTCGGTCATGAACTTGGCCATCAATATTCCCCTCTTTTTCCTAGCCTGGAAATTACTGGGGCTCCGATCCCTCTATCTCAGTTTGATTGGAACTTTTTCGGTCTCTATTTGGATGGCCATCTTCGAGCTGATCCCTGGAAGTCATCATCTTCAAACTGCAGTCTTTACGGCTCTTGATGGAGATATCCTTCTGGCCTGTATCGGATCAGGGGTTATCCTTGGAACTGGACTGGGGATTATCTTCAACGCTGGAGGAACAACAGGTGGAACCGATATTGTCGCACGTATCTTTAACAAGTACACGACGCTTTCCATGGGACGCCTCATGTTGATTGTGGATGCCATCGTCTTGACAACTGTTTTGATCGTCTTTAAGGACTTCCGAATTGCAGCCTACACCCTCCTCTTTATCCTGATTGACACCGTCGTCATTGATATCGTCGGTGAAGGAGGTTTTGCAGGAAAAGGATTCCTCGTGGTTACATCTAAACCGGATGAAATTGCCAAACAAATCACGACTGATTTGGGCCGAGGAGTCACCTTCGTAAACGGCATGGGCTATTATAGCCAACAAGAAATGAAGATTGTCTACTGCGTGGTCTCACGGAATGAAATGAAACAAATGAAAGATATCATCAATAAGATCGATCCATTTGCCTTCATTACCATTACAGAAGCCCACGAAATC
>BNJU01003448.1_pt1 | contig 14202 bp, 22 predicted proteins | sample 8539281 | NCBI WGS metagenome assembly BNJU01 (sample SAMD00202456, study PRJDB9452) | human saliva metagenome | isolation source: human saliva | place: Japan
GATCTATTTCCACAAACACATCATGTTGAGGCAGTATCACTGCTTGTACGAGCTGAGGCATCAGCGAAGTAGAAGGAGATGATCTGCCCATGCGATAGGACTCGTAGAATGAGGAGAGAAACCGACAAAATGATACGGTAAGTCGAAAACCGCCGAGTGTGTAAGTTTGTTAGTGAAACGTAGCTAATCCTCAAAAGGTTCACTGAACCTTTTGAGTCCCTAAAACGCATCATGTTGAATGTGTAAATTTGTTAGTGAAATGTGGATAATCGTTCAAAAAAATCAGAAGGAGTAGATATGTATATGTTGGAATTATATCAAAATCCTTCCTATAAAAATCTAGTCGCATTTGGGTCCTTAAAAAGAAGGAAAAGAATTTGTATCCAAAAATAACTGGATATACTCTAGAAAATGAAGATGATTTTGTTCAAGGTAATAAAGTAGAAATAACGAACATTTAGATGAAAGGTTTAGAGTAAATATGAGTCTCTTATTTGAAGAATTTAAAACCATTTGTTTCCATTTAAATCGAGTCGGAATTACACCGACACTGATGGGGTCTTTGGGATTTGGAGTTTAGAACGAAAGAAAAATTGGGGCCGTCTGACATTGACATTCATGTGCCTGGTGACCCTAGAGGTTGGGAAGCACCTGATCATCTCAGAATTTATGACTGGGACAAGATAATGAAAGTGATGAAAGACTTAGGCTACGTTTTAATAGATATTCATGAGCATGAATTCCAAAAAGGATAGAGTGAGTGTTGAATTTGAAAGTATCGATTCCTTACCTGATTTTTGCAGGAGTTTTCGGAATCGGATATAGAGCTTATTCACATTGAAGGCATCACTTTTTCGTCTTCCAAGTATGGAGCAGTATCTAAATATTTTACAAAGCTTCTTCTCAAGACTCCTATCGAAATGATCACAATAACAATAAGGATTTTTAAAAAAAGATCGAGTGGCTGGAAAGACATTTGTAAATTATCATATGAAAAGTAGTAAGTTGTAAGACTGGCTGCTATGTTATTTTTTATTATCATTTTTTATTAATTATTTAATTTATACTATATTGGCGAGTAATAGAATTAGTAAGGAAAAAAAGATTTTAAAATTTTAGATCAGGATACCCATTATTAAAGGTAACATTCTATCTAGATAATCGATGTTAGAGATTGTCTGTTTAAAGTGGTATCACAGCTTGTTCAAACAGATTAAACAAGGATGAATCTATTGAAAGTCTCACAGTAAGGAGTTTATATATGAAATTCCATGAATTTGGTGATAAGAATTTGCCTCCTATCTTACTGATACATGGCGGTGGCAGTTCTTGGTGGAATTATCTTCGTCAAGCACGGTTCTTATCAAAAGACTACCGTGTTATTTTACCTACTTTGAATGGTCACGGTGAAGAATATCAACTCGATTATGTTTCTACTGAAGATTCTGCTTTGGAGATCCTAGACTATGTCAAAGCAAACTGTGGTGGGAAGTTGTTTGCGATCGGTGGCGTTTCACTTGGTGGTCAAATTGCCATGGAACTTTTGTCGTTAGACAGCGAGATAGCTGAGAAGGCTATCATAGATGGAAGCCTCTGTATTCCTCAACCGAGATTGGCTAAAATCAGCCTTTTTCTAGTAGCTCTATTTGGTAAATTGATGTTCAGTAAATTTTCTTGCAAACTTCAATTAAGCATGATGAACAAAATCTATCCTAAACTGGCTTATCCAGAGGAAATAAAAAGCTTATTATTTGGAGGATTTGCCAAGGATACCTATCAAAACATTGGTGACCATTTACAGAACTTATATGGGGCGTTACAAGCTGAAGGATACGATTTCTGCTAGCAAGGCGCAGGTTCTGTATATCTATGGTGAAAAAGAATTGAACTGTGTGAAAGCATCGGCGAAATTATTTTCGGCAGCTACATCCCAACACGATCCTGTATGAAGCAAAGGGCTATAACCACGGCTATCTATCAGCTTACCTGCCTCAAGAATGGATTGATTTGGTGGTTCCATTTTTTAAAGAGTGATCCATTGGAAATCTGATATGCTGTAAGGAGGAATATATATGTTAGGAGCAATAGTTGGAGATATTGTTGGTTCAGTTTATGAATGGAACAATATTAAAACGAAGGATTTTCCCTTGTTTAGGGATGACTGCTTTTTCACAGATGATACGGTGATGACCTGTGCTGTGGCGGAAGCAATTATGAATGGTGGACAGAAGGATGACTTCATTGATGCCATGAAGAAGTACGGCAGAATGTATCCAAACGCGGATTACGGAGCTAGATTCAATCGGTGGCTTATGACCGACAACCGAGAGCCTTACAATAGTTTTGGGAATGGTTCTGCGATGCGTGTTTCTCCGTGCGCTTGGGTCATGAATGCCACAACAGACGAGTTGCCGTCCGAGGGGAAACGTCTGGCGCAACTTTCTTCAGAGGTGACGCATAACCATCCAGAAGGAGTTAAAGGCGCGATGGCAACAGCGGATGCGATCTTTATGTGCCGTTATTTCTTTGGTAGAAATGACAACCCTGCGGAGATTAAAAGACGCGTTAAGGAACATATCGAGAAAGAATATGGATATGACCTTTCTAAAACGTTAGATGAAATTCGTCCTACGTATCGTTTTCAATGAAACGTGTCAGGATACCGTTCCTCAGGCAATCGTTGCCTTTCTAGAAAGTACGGATTTTGAAGATGCGATTCGAAATGCGATTTCTCTTGGTGGGGACAGCGACACTCTTGCTGCAATCACAGGAAGTATCGCCGAAGCAGCTTATGGAATTCCTGAGTGGATCAAAGACAAGGCCTATAGCTATCTCGATGAGCCGTTAAAAGAGGTGCTTAGACGATGGGAGAAAGAAGTTTCAATATCATAATGGATACTAACTAGTCAATATCAAACTATGAAAGATAAGGTTAAGGAAGTTGAGCAAATCCTCGGGTAAAGAGTTAGCGTCTTACTAGAAGAAAAGTTGGAAACAAACTTGACAAAAACTCGAGCCTGACCATTGAAAAATAGCAAAGCGACGAGATAAGAAACAATCTCGTCGCTTTTTCTTTAAAGTTAATGTTGCCATGGATTCATGTTGCCCTATTCAGGTATTTACTCAGATTTTTGTTTATTCAAGAGGAGGATACAGGTCATTACTGTAATACAAGATAAAAGAATTAGATACCACAGGTTTTCAAGACTAAAATCATTCTCTAGCATCAATCTGTATCCCCAATAAGCTGGGAAAACACGCCCTAATATTTGGAGAAAAACGGGTAGCAAACTAATTGGAAACATAATCCCTGAAAGCATAATTGAGGGTAAAAAAATACAAGTTGCGCTATCATGGTCAGCTTTGCTTGATTATTAACAGTAAGGCCCAGTATACTTCCGATACTCAACGATACAAAAATGTAGATGGCAAGCGCGAGAAAGAATAAGAGAAATTGACTTGGTAGATTTGCTTTAAATAAAATTGGAGCAAGTAGTAGGATCACCATGCAGGTAATCATCAAATGAATAAAGGCAGAGAGAACCATTGTCACCAATCCTAAATGAATAGGCACACCATTTGCTTTATAAATCTTTTTTATGTCGCTTCCGTATGTTTCAATCAAGGAAGGCGGTAAACCGAGAAAGGCTCCCATTGAAACACTCATGACTATCATTGACTGTATAAGTGTGCTACCCATTTCAGGCATAACGGAAGTAAAAATACCACCCATGAGAAGAAAGAAAATAAGCGGTACAATATAGTAAGTAACCAAGAGAGACTTACTTCGTATGTCCAATTTCCACTGTAATGTTAGGCTATATAAAAAACCATTCATTCCGAACCCCTCCTTGCCATTTCGATGAAATGCTCCTCCAGTGTGCCACGATCAACTTTAATATCCAGTATCTGAATATGTTTCTGTTTGCATTCTTCCAATAATGAAATCAAAGTGTCCTCGATCGTATCTGTTTCAAAAGATTCCTCTCCGTTCCGGGTCTTTAAATGGATGAAATATTTTCTTCCCAACCTGTCTGTCAGTTCTGAAGGAGTGCCACAAAAGACAATCTTTCCACTATTCAAAAATAGCAATGCGGTCACATAAGGCCTCAACCTCAGCCATATCGTGGCTTGCCAAAACAATGGTCTTGCCCAGTGATTTGAGCTTTCGGATTTGTTCATGGAGAGATAGTCGTCCTTCAACATCAAGCCCCGCTGTCAGTTCATCGAGAAAAATAATATCCGGATTACTGATAAGTGCAAGAGCAAGATGTAATCTTCTTTTTTTGACCGGTGGATAATTGCAGATATTGTGACTTCTCAATTTCTTTTATATTCAGAGCTTTAAGCATATTATCATCAATTTTTGTTTGATTCCATTTTCGCAAAAAGCTTTATCGCTTCCATAGGTTTTAATATGAGCGGGCAAAGAAGATGACTGCAGTTGAATTCCCATTTTGCCGTTTACAACAATAGAGCCTCCATCATATTTTTCTCAGACCTTCAATACATTCAAGCGTTGTTGTTTTTCCCAGCACCATTCACACCAAGTAAAGCGAAAATTTCTCCCTTTACGATTCGAAAATTAAGACCTTTTAGGACCATCTTACTTCCGTATTTTTTTCTCTAATCCACGAACCTCTATTGCGTATTTCATGGCTACACCTCCTCAAAGGGATTAGTTCCAAGTCTTGAAAAATAAACTTGCAAAGCGGGCTCTAAATATGAGTTAACGATTTTTTGCTTTTTCCTCCCAAGCGTTAGTAGCGGTGTCAATATTACCGACTTCCATCAACTTCGGAAGCATAGTCATATCTCCATTTGTAAACTCCATGATCAAGCTCCAGTATTCTTGTACAACTTGTTGGCATTTTTCGCTTTCAGCTGGCACCTTTTTCTTTTTGGAGTAGCATAATCTCATCACTTAGGCGATTAAATCTGTCCATAAAGTCTACTCCGCTTTTCTTGTCAAATCGACTGCGTATACGGTCCAGCGTATCATCATCAAAGCGCTTAATTAAAGAGTATGACTCATTCTTCATCTGTAGATTAACAATAATATCAGCATACTTCTAAAAATTAACCGTTTGCATCTGTAAAACTTCTGTTTTTAACTGTTCTATTGCGGCTAAAGAATCCTTAAGTTGTTTAATATTTATACGAATAGCATCCGCCTGCTCGGTAAGAGCATTTGCGACATCATCAGGTGTTTTCAAAGAGATTAACCTTTCCTTTATATCCGTCAAAAGAAAAGCCCAATGATTTCATTGATATTATCTGATGGAGCAAGACTAAATCTTTATCAGTATAAAGTCTACGTCCTCCCTCACTTTCTGCTGATGGGGAAAGCAATTCTTCTTTATCGTAGTATTGTAGAGTACGGACTGTAACTCCCATTTTCTTTGCGACTTCCCCAACTGTCATGAAACCTTCAGGGATTGCTCTGACTTTTTGCCATCATTCTCACCTCTAATATATATTATACATCATGACGTAAGGTCATGAGCAAGCGCTTTATAAAAATTATTGATTAAAGATTTATTCTAGTGATCTCGTTTACTTAATATAAATAAAAATGCTTGTGAAAACAGCTGTTTAAAGGTGACAAAAAGGAGATGAAAAGAAGTCCCAAAACAATTACTTGCACTTAGTATATCTTTTTGCTTTGTTCAATGATTGGTGCTATAATGTAGTTAAAAAGTAAAAGAAAATATAGGAGATATATGATGAACTCAACTTATATTATTGTATTTTTTTCTTGTCCTTTTGGCTCTTGCTTTTTGTTGGATTTATGATTGTATATAACAATAGAAAGAAAAAGCTGTTAGCTTTGTTAGTGATAATAGTGATAAAGCTATTGTTCATTTATACTGTTCAAAAACTATAATTAATGGACGGAATCTTGCTGACTTTAATCCAATAACTGGAGAAAACCTAGAAAAGGTAGTTGCTTTAGTTCCAGGGAGATATACAATCGAGGGCGTTTTATAAAACGACTGAGACTCGATTGAACAAAACAATCAATATCAAATCAGAAAATATCAGTATGGATCTTGACTTGGAGGCTGGAAACACCTATTCAATAGCTATGTACCCTATACTCTCCTGAAGAAAGACAAGAGTATGAGAATGGCAAAACTGATGAAGTTGTTTTTGAGTGTTCCACTAACCATTGTTGTGGGTAGTGATTTCATCAAAAGCATACATTATTTGCTACAAAGAAAAATGATTATCTAAGAGGCTGGGCTTAAGTTTGTTACTGGCCTCTTTTCATAAAATTAAGTCAAGCTATGTTCAGCATCATTTTGTTAAGTAGACTTGCCAATCAATCCCGAATTTGTGGGGGAGATAAATGTTATGAAAAAGAGTATCCATAATCTATTAACTAAGATTCCTATATATGGAATTTTATTAAAAACAATCGAGTAAAGGTGAGATGAGGTTATGCAGTCCATTCCTTCAAGATATGGCAGAAGAAGGATTAGACCAATTGAAATTTATGAACTTCTAAGAGAAATATCCGGTGAAGTGGTAACAAGAGAACGTTTTTATGAAGGTTATAATAAGATGCTTGAATTAAAGTTTAAGCAGGAGATTAACAAAATTTAATGTCTTACTTTTTAATTTTTCAACAGAAGTACCACAGGCTGAAATAGTAATAATGTAAAATGATAGGGAACTAATAGAAACAGTTAAGATTAGAGGATGATAGATGCTTATATTGGAATTGTATCAAAGGTGATTATCAAAAAGGATTTAGTCGCTTTTGATTCTTTAGAAGAGGAGAGCCTTTGTTGCTCAAATTCCGGGATATACTTTAGAAACAGAAGATGGGCTTGAAGTGGAGTATGTGAACCCTAAACAATTGCCGGATTATATGGAAATTGTCTTCAATGGAAATATTGTCCCTTTATCTAGATTTTCGTTTGATTCTGAGGACAATGTGGACATTATTTGGAAAGAGATTTCGAATATATCGGTTAAAAACGATCAAGTAATCGAAGGATATTCAAAAATCGATGCCTATGTCGTTAATAACGATGAAGTCAAAGCTTATATCGAAGCAAGAGAAACCAAGTATCATCAGGCAAAAGACTTTTTAGAAGGCAGTGGGTATGAAGTTGACAGAAGCTTTTTCGGAAGTGAAGACGGCGAAGCGATTCTCTACAAAAGATGCGAAACCGAAGATTGGCACTTCTTGTGTCACTTAGACCCATCGTTTGTAGAGATTGAAGATATAGAAGGATATATGAAAGAAGCGATGGAGGAGCTACAATAGTCACTCAAATTTCCTTTTTGAGTGTATGCCACTGATTGAGTAGACGGCTTGAACAGTAAAGGAAACATCTAGCCCTTTTCTGATTTTCTTAAGGAGAAAAGGATTTCATGAAAATGAAATCAGGAAAAAGTTATCTAGTAAAAAAATGATATTTTTCGGTTTTAAAAAGATGAACTTTGGACCTTAGTTGACAAGGGTTATCAGGCTTATTTTTGGTGAACATAATTTCGTATTTGTCAATGATGAGAAAAGTGAAGGTATTTGCAGTTTTACAAGATAGTTCAGAAGAAGATATGCAAATTTACCATCATCTGGATGACTATTTTGAAGATGTCGCTCATGAGAATTTCTAGAGGATGTGAGATGCAAATTGAAAATGCTAGCTTTTTAAAAGTTTACTGAAATATTTTTGTGAAATCATAATTTTTAATATATTTAGTGAGAATGATAATGGATAAAGAATTTTTATATGACACCAAATTCTGAAGAAAGCAATCTTGTCCTGAAACAGGCTTTGAAAAGAACTAATCGAAGATATGTACGAAAAGAATATAATATCAGGTTTGTTAGAGGATGATATAGATAGTCAATCCTTTGAGGATCTTGTTCTTTCTTTAAAGGATAAACTTAAAGAATGCTATCCTAAAACTAAGCTCAAACAAATGATGAAGAGTATCCATTATGCGAATGGTTTTGAAGATAAATCTTTAAAAGAAAGTGCTTTTCTCTTGGATGAGATTGAACAGTATCTTAGTAGCAATCGCTTTCTTGATCATGATCAAGCGGTCAAGATATTTTAATGACAGAATTACTGCTGATGGCTTTGAAATCAATCCCCAATCTCTAGTTTTAGTCATGATTGAAAGTTTGCATAGCTGAGAGAAGCTGTATAGGATATGAGAAAATATGCGTAATGATAATAAAAGAGAAAGGTATAGCTATGTCTTATGATTTAGTAGTATTTGAGAAATCAATCGCACCAGCTAGTAAAGCTGAATTTTTAGAATGGTATGAGGAGCAAGTGGAGTGGAAGGAAGACCACGATTATGATTCAATTGAAGTTAGTTCAAGCAAACTAAAAAGTTGGTTTCTGGACATGATAAAACTATTTCCTCCTATGAATGGTGACTTTGATATGGATGATGCATTAGAGAATGACCAAGAGCTGGAAAGTCGTTTTACTGACTATAGTATTGGTAAGAATCTTATCTATGCAGGATTTGCATGGTCACAAGCAGAAACAGCCTATAATACAATGCTCATGTTAGCCTTAAAACATGATGTGGGATTTTTCGATGTCAGTGGTACTGGGGCAATTATCCTATCTGAAACTATCAAGTTAGATTAAAAGATGAGCCAGGTTAGTTCTTAGGAGATTTTATGATTTCCATAGCTTCCTAGCATATGTATTTATTAACCCTTTTACAGGGAATTAATTTTGGGATAGACGACTTTACAGAGGCAAGACCGATTAAAAAAAACTAGACTGAAACCAAGGTGAAAACCGTCTGGTTCAGTCTTTTTTTCTGTTAATGTAGTATAATAAAAGGTGTAGAATTCAATTTTTTTAATAGGATTATTCTAAGAACGAAGCTCTTATTAGAAAAGAGGAGAAGCATGAAGCAATCACTTGAATTTTTTAAGAGAAAGAATCACCGATAAAATGCCCTTGGAGGATATGGTCGCAATCTTTGAAGATTTGTGTCGTGAGCCAATTGATGATGAAATGATTTTTGTTTGAAGTAGGGACATTTACAAGTATATCTGATAAACCCTTGTTTCAACTATCATTAGTAAGGCAAGTCCCTGATGAGGATGAAGAGTTTTATCAGGTTCACCTCGATGTTTTCTATGAAGCATGTCAAGAGAATGAAATATTTCATGAATCAACCTGGGATGAGGATTTAGAGGAAAATATTTTTGACTACATTAGAAATTCAGAAGTATTTGCCTATGCTAAAGAACAGGAATACCTAGCAGTCAAAATGTATCTTGAAGAAAACTTAAGAAAGCTAGTTAGAGTAAGGAAATCTAATGACAGGAGAATTATAAATGAATAAAATCATGGTAATCATCAATCCAACCTCTGGTGGCGAAAAAGCTTTTTGGATTATAAGGTGAAGCTGGAGAATAAAGCTAGAGACTATTTTGAAGATGTGGAGATTAATATTACGGAAAAAGCGCAAGACGCCACAAACTTTGCAGAAGAAGCGTCTCGGGAGCACTATGATGCAGTTCTTGTATTCGGTGGAGATGGTACTGTTAATGAAGTAATTTCTGGTATCGCGGAAAAAGACTACATTCCAAAACTTGCGATTATTCCAGGAGGAACTGGAAATCTCATTACGAAACTATTAGAAATCGATCAAGATATTGACGGTGCGATTGACGAGCTTGATTTTAGTTCTACCAATAAGATTGATATCGGAAAATCAAATGGAAACTATTTTGGCTATATTTTTAGTATTGGTTCACTACCAGAAGCCATCCATAACGTTGGGATAGAGGATAAAACAAAGTTTGGCATGCTCGCCTATGCGATTAATACCATGAAGTCTGTGCTTACAGATCAAGCATTTAACATTACAGTTGAGACTGAGAATGGAAATTACATTGGACCAGCCAGTCATGTTTTAGTTCTCCTCACCAATTATTTTCGCTGACAAAAATCTTTGATGAGGACAAAGATGGTTATGCTAATATTTTGATTTTTAAAAAGATGCATCTATTCTTACCAAATTGTCAGTTATCCCTGATTTATTAAAAAGGGATGTTGTCGTGAATGAGAATATCGAATATATGAAAGCTCGTCACATCAAAATCTCTTCAGATAGTGAATTAGAAACGGATGTTGATGGTGACAAAATCTGATGACTTACCAGTAGAAATTAAGGTACTAGGGCAGCATATCGAAGTTTATTCTCAACCGAAAGAATAAAACTTTTGAAAAGAATAGTAGATAATAAAGGAGCTGATGATGATGAAGATTTTAGTAATTAATTCTATTTCGTTTAAAAAGAATGATTGAATTACTATTTGATTATCTTTTTCATTCTAGCTTATTTAGTACTTCTGTTTTTAGGTTCGATGCTTATTTACATTATTTTTTAATGGCGTCCCAGAGTTCACAGAAATTCAGTCGCAGTGTCTTGTTTTTACCTCTGTTTTTGCCAATCACTCTACTTTTTACATTCTTAGATTATACAAAGAATGGAGTTTTTGGGAAGGCGAAAGCAGGACTTCAATTGGTTTACAAGAAAAAAACAGTGCAAGCTAGCTTGATTAGAAACACCATTAAATTTTTACCTTGGCAAATAGGTCATATGGGCACGATACATGGTTTCTATAGTGATTTTTGATTTCTTATCTGTTATCCTCTCGTTTTTAGCTACTCTCCTCGCAGTTGCCTTTCACTAGCAATGAAGGTTTTCAGGAAAGATAAGCGACATCTAGGTGACCTTATAGCTCATACACAGGTACAGCTAAAAGGTGATTAAAATTAAATATTTCATAGTTATTTCAATTATTAGGAGCGTGCTGTGTGCCAGCTTCCTTTTAATGATTTAAAATTACTTTCTAGCAAAATGCTTGGACTTAAAAATAAATTTGAACTATAATATAGGGAGAAGCTAATCGACTTGAAAAATCTTAGTTAAAAAGGAAACATTTTATGAAAGTATCTAAAAAATTAGATTAATGAGCTGCTGTGGTTTAGCTATCTTTACTTTAGCTGCCTGTAGTACAAACCAAAACCAATCTACGGAAAAACAGAATAGTTCAACTACTAAGGTGGTTAGCTCAGGTAAAGAAAGCTACAAAGGAACTTATAGCAATATGAATAGCAAACCAAGTGCAGAAGAAGTTCGGAAAAGCCTTGGCTGCGCATTTGGATAAAGACAGTGTCGATGCATTTTTCAACCTTGTCAATGATTACAACGAGACTGTCGGTTCAGTAGGCTTAACCGGGGATTTTTCTACATTTACCAAAACAGACTATGATGTTGAAAAGATAAGCAATTTTGGACACCTAAAAGGGGATTTTGTCGGAACCAACTGTCGTATTAACAGTTATTGTTTATTGAAAAATTCTATTGAAATCCCTAAATTAGAGAAAGATGATTCTCTCTTGTTTGTCGATAATGATGCCATTGACAAAGGTAAGGTCTTTGGTGCAGAAGACAAGGATGCTTTTTGATATTTTATTCTCAAGAGTCAAGACCGAAGCAACGACAGATGTCAAAGTTCATGCTGCAAAAGATGGAAAAATTCCTTTCTCAATTCAAGTTTAATGAAAATGCTCGAATGCTCTCCGTAGTCGTTCATGATGACTTGGATGGTCAATCACTCTTTATTGGACATGTAGGGATACTTGTACCAAGCGAGGATGGCTATCTCTTTGTCGAAAAAGCTGACCTTTGAAGAGCCTTATCAAGCCATCAAATTTTGCGACCAAGGAAGATTGTTACAAATATCTAGATACAAAAATATGAAAACTATACAGGTGAAGGTCTAGCTAAGCCATTTATTATGGATAATGATAAGTGGGTTCAATTTTAAAGGATGGCATTGAAATGGAAGTAGTACTAGCATTCATAATAATTGTTTTAATCGGAGTATGGGCTGTTTTGGTTATCAAAGGAAACCAGCAGAGACCAAGAAAAATGAAAGGTTTATTGGTTATATCAATCGATACGATGAAGATGGTGATCCTTACCAAGCAGAGGTTTGGGAAGTGACAGAGGATGAGGAGTAGACATATGGAATTACAAGATTTTACAGAAACAAGAACAAGAAATGATTAAAAAGGGGTTAACTTTCTCTAAACTGAGCGATAAGGAAACAGCTGATAAGATTATCGCCCTAATCCCTCAAGATATGATTAAACGGATTCCATTTTTTGTTAGAAAACATGCTATTACGCGGACTATTAAGAGAATCTCTCTTGAGTATCCGGAATTGTACGCTGTTGCTGAACAAGAAGGTCAACTTCCAGAAAAAGAAGCTCAAGAATTACATGAAATTCTTATAACTATTTTCCAAGAGAAAATGACCAAGCATAAGATTAAATAGGAGTTGAGAATGGCTATTGATGGTGTTAAAATCATTGACAGTGATCAAGCTTTATGACATTTACAATGAAGTAGTCGGTCGCTATAGAGATGGTGAACATGTGGCGAATATTATCAAGGAAATCCTTTGATACGGAGAAAGATGACTGTCAAACAGACTTTTTACAGAAATTTATTGGACTGCATTTGCCTACTCACTGTGGAAGATTGGTCACCTGACTGACGATATCAGAGATAAAACCTTAGAGATTATTAAAAAAAGGTCCAGATCCATTTTGGTTGGAAATAGACTCAAAGGCATTGAAGCAAAAGGCAAAAGGTCTTGGATAAACTTGCTATCCAGTTGCAAACTGAAAATCCTAGACCTCTAAAAGGTTCCTAAAGCAAAGGCTAAACGAAAACCTTACTTTGAAGAAGGAGACATCCTTGCTGTTAAGTTTGAAGATGAGTATGGTCTTGTATTTGTATCTATGATTGAGCAGAGTCCTAGAAAACTTGAGTACCATCTAGCTTGCACGCGCCTCTTACAAACAAAAAGCCTCCATAGATGATTTTTGACCAGTCAAATCTCCTGTAAGATGGACAATACAAAGTTTGCTCTCGTTACAGATTGCTGGTTCAATCACAAAGATTTAGGGCAATTATTAGAAAATATTGAAAAATTGGACAGGTGAAACTTAGACCTTTTAGTCTTTGGATGTTGGCACTGCCCAAAATTTAGAAGAACATTTATGAAGAAATCACTAGAGATAAAGGCTCTTCTGGCCTTCGGTTCATCGAAACCTATAAACTTGTAGATGATATTTTTTCAGTCTAATGTCTATCTGATAAGAGGAAAATAAAGGGTGAGTCATTCCCATGCTGTGTTGGGCTCTGACTCCATAGCTATCAATCGAACCATCTGAATTGAACTTGGATTCAATACGGTATCTTTTCCAGAGGTCGTAATCTGCTGTTTGAATGGTTAGGATAAGTTGTTATCCTTATCAGAGACATTATAATCAGCAGGATTGACTTCAAAGATATCGATTAATTTTCGTGTTTGAAAATCTTGGAGCTTGAGATTTGCTAGCTTGACATGATTGATGGAAATTTCTTCTAGTTGCTTGTTATCCTTAGGTGTTCTGTAATAGGTGATAACGCAGTTTTTAAGTTGATCAGTATCTCTTCCTGTAGGAGTAAGAGCTCATAAAGCCATAGGACTGATTATCTCGCTTGACTTCAAGAAGCTGACCGTAGTAAGTGGTCGTTTTTGGGTTTGGTGATGGAACTCTCTGGATTTTTATCTTCGAAGCTAAAGCCTTGGTCCAAAAGTTCGGAAGCCTTTGTCTCCCCGATAATGATAGTGGTATCTTGAATGGTTACTGGAACAGGTTGAGCTGGAAGGCCACTCATCATCATGCAAAACATAAAAACATAACTCGTTAAAAAAGCTGTCCCGATAAAAGCGTTGGTTGATGCATAGACATGACTGTTATGAAAGTTTTTTCTTATAGCCAGTACAACAAATTTGCCAATACTTTTTAAAACCATACTAACAAGTACGATAAAAAATTGTTTTTTCAAACATTCATAAATGGCTTGAGGAAAGCTATTAACATGATAGTAGAAACCAGCCAATACGAGTAGATTTACGATTAAATAGATCAGCAAGAACCAATGAATCTCTTTAAGGGCATTAGCATCAGTGATTTCTTCATAGTCGACGTGAATTCTTCCTTGAACAGCTTGGCCAAGTTTATAAATCCATTTGGGAATGTCTTTGCCTTTTTTAACCGCAACTACAAGTCTAATATAGAGATAGATGCTAAAGGACAAGGATAGAAAGAAAGAGCATAAAACCTAAAAACAATA
>BNJU01005642.1_pt1 | contig 14189 bp, 15 predicted proteins | sample 8539281 | NCBI WGS metagenome assembly BNJU01 (sample SAMD00202456, study PRJDB9452) | human saliva metagenome | isolation source: human saliva | place: Japan
AACTCAGGTGAAACAAAATAGAAAAAGCAACAACTATTTCAGTTGTTGCTCAGATTGAAGACAAAAGTCCTTGGAAGTCAAGTTCTGAGGGCTTTTCTTTGTAAAAGTCGTATAATAGAGGTAAGAAGAGTTGTGAGGTAATCCCTATGTTTCACAAAGAAAAACCTGATTATAATCGTATGTCAATATGGCTATACGATAGACGAATTGGTCCCAGAAGATCACCTTCTTCGACAAGTTGATTCAAAGAGTTGATTTTGACTTTGTTGTGACTGGTAGAAGATACCTATAGTCCAGATAATGGTCGTCCTGAGTCTGATCAGTCCGTCATGTTAAGTCATTCCTTTGATTAAATGTTTTTATGGTATTCGTTCTATGCGTCAAACCATGAAAGAGATTGAAGTAAACGTGGCCTATCGTTGGTTTCTCGGACTAACTTTAGATGATAAGGTCCCTCATTTTACTACCTATGGGAAGAATTACAGCCATACGTTTTTCAAGATAAAGAACTCATTTCTGAGATCTCAAGTTCTCAACCAAGCTTTGTGTGCTGGCTTAATTGATCCTTCTGAAATATTTGTGGATGGTACCCATATCAAAAGCGGCAGCTAATAGTCACAAGTATCGTAAGGAAATCGTGAACCAACAAGCTAAATTTATGAGTGAACAATTGGCAGTTGAGATTGATTTAGATCGGAAAAAACACGAAAAAAAGTCCTTAAAGCCCGCAAAAGAAAGTGAGGCAAAAGAAAAGAAAATCTCAACAACAGATCCCGAGTGTGGTTGGTTTCACAAGGGCGAACACAAGGAAGTATTTGCCTATTCTGCTCAAGTTGCTTGTGATAAGCATGGTTGGGCCTTAAACTATACGGTTGAAGCAGGAAATGTTCATAACAGTCAGGCTTTCCCTGCCATTTTTCAGTTAGAGCCTTTCTCCCACAGCTATATTATTGCGGATTCAGGCTACAAAACCCCAACTATTGCCCATTATGATAGAACGTCAACATCATCCCTGTCTTCCCTTATACTCGTCCAAAGGGAGTAAAGGGGAACTTAAACCTTAGTAATTTTGTTTATGATGCAAGTCATGACTCTTATATTTGTCCAGAGAATCAAGTATTAAACTATCGCACTACCACTCGAGAAGGCTACCGTGAGTATAAGAGTAATCCCAAAGTATGTGTTGCCTGTCCTTTATTATCGATTTGTACTCAAAGCAAAATTTTTCAAAAAGTAGTAACAGAGACATGTCTGGAAAGATGCCCTTGAATTTTTGTGAGGAGATTCGTCACCAAGAGAAATGAAAAGGAGCTCTATAAAGCACGCAAAGAAACAATTGAACGGCTTTTGGGACGCTAGGAGTACCATAATTTGAGATACTAGGAGAAAGGAGAAGTCAAAATGGAGGATCAGGTTGGGCTTTACTTTGGCATGCTTAAATATCAAAAACTGGTGAAATGGATAGAAATATCCCTTTTTATTTTTGTTCTAAATTCAGATTTTCGGATGGAATATCAGATGATGAGACAAATATTTTTGAAAAAGAAAAAGACAAACACTTAAGAAATGACGTTTGTCTTCGTTCTGACAACAACTATTTCAGTTGTTGCTTTTTGAAATGACTGAGATTTTGTTCCAGGTTAAACGTTTTATTTCTCAACACGAGATTTGTTGGCGATATCAGCTAGGATATGCTACAAACTCCTCTACTGACACAGTGTTTGTTTCTTTTGTCCAGCGACGAACATTGACAGTTCGTCTTCCATTCCTTGTCACCAACGATCAATTGGTAAGGAATCTTGCTAGTTGTGAAGCTACTGGATCTTGAGATTGCATTTTTCAGTACGTTCATCATCAGCACGGACACCACGGTCATGAAGCTTCTTCGCTACTTCCCAAGCAGTGAGTCCCATGTTTCTCATTAGATACTGGGATGGGGTTACTTGGTGTGGTGCAAGCCATGTGGGAAAGGCACCTTGTAGTTCTCAATCAAGATGGCTGTGAAGCGTTCCATAGTTGAGATAACCCCACGGTGAATCGCTAACTGGACGGTGTTCTTCACCATCAGCGCCGATGTATTTAAGGTCGAAGCGTTCTGGAAGCAGAAGTCAAGCTGGATAGTAGAAAGGGTTTCTTCTTTTCCAAGGGCAGTCTTAACCTGGATGTCAATTTTGGTCCGTAGAAGGCTGCTTCACCTTCAGCCAAAGTAGTCAGAGTCCCATGTCATCCATAGCTGGTTTTCAACATACGTTGAGCATTTTTCCACATTTCATCATTATCAAAATATTTGTGAGTATCTTGAGGATCACGATATGATAAACAGGAAACGATAGTCAGTCAGTTGAAATCTTCGTAGCTTTATCGATAATCAATTGAAGCGTACGTTGGAACTCATCTTTGATTTGTTCAGGTGTTACGAAAGTATGCCCATCATTAAGTGACATTTCACGTACCGTTGAAGCCTGTGAGGCACCAGATTTTTCATGGCGGTGCATCACCCTGATTTCAGCAATACAGGGATTGGCAATTCACAGTGGTAAGAGGAACGTGGTGTTTAAAGACTTCGATATGGTGTGGACAGTTCATTGGACGAAGAACGAATTCTTCCCCATCACCCATATCCATAGTTGGGAACATATCTTCACGGTAGTGATCCCAGTGACCAGAAGTCTTGTAAAGTTCTACTGAGGCAATTGGTGGAGTGTAGACGTGTTGCAACCAGCAGCGATTTCCTTGTCGACGATGTGGCGCTCCAATTCAGACGGATAGTAGCCCATTTGGCAACCAGAATGAAGCCCTTGACCAACCTCTTGAGAAATCATAAAGAGATCAAGCTCTTTTACTAAGTTGCATGGTCACGTTCTTTGGCTTCTTCACGCATTTGAGGTAGTTCTTCAAGTCTTTCTTGTCAAAACCAAGCTGTACCGTAAATACGTTGCATCATAGCATTGTCGCTATTTCCGCGCCAGTAAGCACCAGCTACATGGAGAAGGTGGAAGATTTGGATACGGCCTGTTGATGGGACGTGTGGGCCACGGCAAAGGTCTACATACTCACCTTGACGGTAGATGGTCAAAGCCACCCTCGTCTTCAGAGTGCTCTTCGATCAATTCCAATTTATATGGGTCGTTCTTGAAGATTTCACGCCTCGTCTTTTGGTCACTTCCTCGCGAATAGATGGGAAGTTTTCTTTAACGATTTTTGCATTTTCTTCTTCGATCGAGGAAGATCTTCGTTAGAAGAGTGACCAGCTTGGTTGTCTGTCGTAGTAGAAACCATCTTCGATAGCTGGACCAACACCCAAGTGAATGTCTGGGAAAAGACGACGAGCTGCTTGCGCAAACAAGTGAGCTGCTGAGTGACGCAAGATTGGAAGGGCATCTTCGTGATCAGGTGTCACGATTTCGATGCTTCCATCTTCAGTGATCCTACGAGTAGTGTCGATAGAGGTTTGCCAGATGAATGTTACCAGCAAACTTTTTCTAACAGGGGTGCTGATGGATTGGGCATTTCCAAAAGTTGTGACGCCAGATTCGAATCACGAACAGCGCCATCTGGGAAAGTAATTTGAATCATGATTTTCTCATCATATAGTTATCGATATTTCTATAGCGAAGTGTTTCCTATTTTTGCAGTCTTAAATCAAGAAAAACAAAAAGCGACATCCTAAAAAGGACGTCGCAACGTGGATTCCACCTTCATTTATGTTCCTCAAAAAGAGGACACCTCTGATTGAGCTCTAACGTGGCCACCGTTTTATGTTTCTCATAAAGTCAGTAGAGTGATATCAGCTCAGACTTCCTATACGTTCTCAGCAACCAGCACTCTCTGGTAGAAAGATTCTAATGACTTGTCTCTATGCATTATTACTAGCATGATTGTGAGATTTTCAAGGATTTTGTGAAAGTTTTTCCTTTTCAGTTTTTGCACTAGATTCTTATGTGGCACCGCAGCCACATACCCGCGAGACAAAGATTTCATAGGCTAGGAAGTGAGAAGGACAGTTCTCCGAAAGTAATGATGGTAAAAGCAAAGAGCAAGCCAACTCAATTAACCACCAAAATGAGAATTTGAGAACGATAAAGGTAGAATAGTGATGCTATGAGAAGTCACCAGTGGAGAGAGATAATAACGTTGCCGATGGTGAGCTCCTTCAAGATATAGTTTTCAGTAATAGTCCAGTAACAGCAGCTCGTAAGTGGCCAATAAAAAGAAAATATGACCAGATAGTAGGGAGATATTGCGAGAATTTACGCATGGTAATCACACTCACTTTTCAAGCTGTCTGCTCAGATATCCTTTCACTATAACTATTATAGCATATTTGTGGTATGGATAGTAAATTAGTTGACAAAGAACTTAGTTATTGGTAGAATAGAAATTGTCGTAAAGACAAATAACTTCTTCTTGGTTACAGGCATGCCAACCTGTCACTCGGATGAAGCCAAATAAAAAGGAGAAACATCATGGCAATCTCAAAAGAAAGATAAATCATTGCACAATATGCACGTCACGAAGGTGATACAGGTTCAGTAGAGGTTCAAGTTGCTGTCCTTACTTGGAAATCAACCACCTTAACGAGACATCAAACAACCAAAAGACCACGCTACTTACCGTGGATTGATGAAGAAAAATCGGTCGCCGTCGTAACTTGCTTGCATACTTGCGTAAAACGACGTTAACCGTTACCGTGAGTTAATCAACTCTCTAGGACTTCGTCGCTAATCTGCTTTATTTTCCACTTACATTGCGTTGTCACCTTACCTCGATATACTCAAGTATAATCTTCGGTTACGGTTCCTAGCACTGTAAGGTAAAATAAACAGAATGATCTCCTTCAGAGATTTTTGTTCACTAACATTTTTTGTACAATCTTCGGTTTGCCGTCTGAGTCTATAAACGTTTTTATCCAGCAAGAATCATGATGCTAAGTGCGTAGAAATCCGTATGAAATAGGAAACGACACCGTGTTCGATGAACACAGGAGTTTCATCTTTTTCACTAGGATTTGTAGCGACTCAAATCGCTCTCTGACTTCAGAGGGCTGCTGCACCTTACCTCGATATACTCAAGTATAATCTTCAGTTACAGTTCCTAGCACTGTAAGGTAAAATAAAACTGAAAGGTCTCTCTTCAGGGAGCTTTTGTTCACTAGGATTTTAGCTTGAGCTCAATCAGCTATCTAGTTTTAACAGTCGCTAAATTCCCAAGCGAAGTTCCACCGCTAGTAAGTGGAAGTTAGTCTGATAAAAATCGTAAAAACCAGTGGAAATCCGTGTCGGGTAAAGTTCCACTGGTTTTACTAATGATGATTTCATCGCTTTTGTAACTAGATGAATTGGAAGAGCGCACAAAATCCCCTCATCTGAAAGCGTTTTCAGATTAAGTTCCATATGGTGGAAGTTAGTGTGAGACGTTTGAATGGGGTTTTAGAGTTAGTTTTTAGAACTTATATTGGAGTAATGTGAGGGCTGACAGACGTCTTCTGCAGGTATTTTGAAATGCCTGAAAGCTTTGAAATCTCTTCTCCATAGGTAAAGGCAAAGAGCTCATAGGCTGACTTTCCATTCAAAGCAGCGCGTTTGACGCTGTTGACATGAGAACAAACTAGATTGATGTCCTCTTGAGTTAAGTTGTCAAAAGAAGTTCCTTTAGGGTAGAATGTCGCGAATCAGGTGTGATTTTTCTCAATTCTCCTTTCTGGTCAGACGATTAGGGTCACAAAAAGAAAAGCTTTACTTTCTCCTCGAACATCCATTTCGATGTCATCAACCCTGGCAAACTCTCCACCATTATCGGTAAGAATGACAGGAAAGAGTTGACAGAAATCTTTATCCGCTTGGTGAAGGGTGTTCTTGATATCATAGAGGTGTTTGGTAACTTCGAGGGTGGTTTTATTATCTAGAAGCCTGCGAAGATAAAGAGTTACAGAAAGATAAATTGAAGGTGAGTGGACTTTTCACCTCCATTCTGCCCATAACGTGTCCATTTCCAGCCAGAATTCAGTTGTAGAGCCAAAATAATTTTAGAAATCCTCATAAGACAGCCTTTTTAGCTTCTTTAGGGATGGAAGGTAGCTTACTTTTTCCGTCTTTCTTTAGATTTAACGGCTCTGGCTAGGTCAATAGGAGCGATAGATAGGTATCCTTTTCGGATATGTCGATAGACAGTTGAGAGCTGACATCAAGATTGTGAGTTTTGAGAATATGATAGATGTGTTGTCCTTTTTAACACCATCAGAAATGACTTTGTCCATGTCCCAGAAAGGTCTTGGAATTGAGGAGTTCCTTCCTGAGATTCAACAAGAGTTTGTTCGTACTGTTTTTGGCTGCTTAGCTAGGTGAAGATTTTCTGATGGCCACAATTTTGTCTTTTAGGACATCCATTACAGACAAAGGGGCTTCCGGTAGAGGGACAAGGGAGTTATCACGTAGACCTCTGACTAGTCTGTTTCGTTTGACTTCTGGAAACAGTAGTCGGGTCTTTTAGAATAAGTTGCTCGATAGCTGAAGGTTTCATGCGCTCTAAACCTAATTGGATATCATTACGGTCTGAGAAAGGGTAAGGTGTTTATGTTTTTGTCATAGTAGACCTCATTTCTATCACAAACGTCTCACACTTAATTCCACCATAAAAATCCGTTTTAGACTAATTTCCACTTTGGTCAGGCAAGTGGAAGTTACTTTTGAGAGTTACCAGTTTTAACAGTCTTTTAGCTGCATCTTTTCTAGCCTTGTTTCCTGCCTGGAAATGTTTATACTATTTATGAAAATTGTCTAAAATTTTAATTTTTGTTAAAGGAGGGTTTCATGCTTTTTCCAAATCTTCTGGAAGCCATCAAAACCTGAGATATTGTTTTTACTAGCTATCCTGTTAGGAGCTTTGGAGTTTCTTTGTTTCTGGCAGTGTCTATAGGGGTCTGTTCAAATTAGCTTGAGTGATACCTATCGGATAATTCTGAGTCAGTTAGGGCTCCTTTGAGATAGGAGACATTTCAAAGTCTACGCTTTGCTATTGTTTGGAATATGAGAGATTACCACGTTTTTCTTGGTTTGATAGTTGGTGCAGGCCTTTCCATGTGTGGCGGTGTCATGCAGTCAACAGTCAATAATCAATAGCAGAACCCTATGTGTTGGGAATTTCAGCTGGGGCAACCTTTGGAGCAACTTTAAAAGTATTCTTGGATTTAAAGTTTTGATTGGTCTAGGTTCTTCCTGGAGCGCTTGTGGCAACAATTGCAGTCCTTCTGATTGCTTCCATTCAAGGCAGGATGACAACTTCCAGCCCTGATTTTATCAGGAACAGTCGTGAATGCACTATTTTTGGCTTTTTCAAACTTTATTATCTCTATTGGTGCCAATGCTGATGGCGTTATGACCATCAAGTTTTTGGACCATGGGTTCCTAGCAGAGGACCTCCTGGGCTCCTTAACTTTGCCAACAGTAGTAGTGGGAATAGCTTTCTTATTTTTCTCTACACAATACCGTGTTTTTAATGCCATGATGATGGGAGATGAGGGCGGCTGACCATAGGAATTCCTTGCGTTTTTACTGGTATCTCTGTAACGTGACGATTGTGGCTATAATGACAGCAATATTGGTATCGACCTGTGGATTATTGGTTTGTTGGCCTTATCACACCTCATCTAGCCCGAAGTTTGGTTGGGACAAATTACAGAAGGCTATTTCGATAGCTACTTTACTAAGTGCCCTCTTTGTCGTTTGGAGCAGATGTTCTTGCTCGTGTCTTGATTCAGAATGCTGAACCTATTGGTATCTTCACAGCCTTAGTAGGTGCACCTTTCTTTATCTACATGGTTGCAAGTAGACGAAGGGAGGTGAGGGTCTGATATGGACTTAATGTGTCAGGATATTCACTTTGGAATCGGAGAGAAAACAATTCTCAAAGGGTCTCACTTAAAACTGCAGGGCAACCAATTTCAGTACCATTTTGAGGACCAAATGGCGGTGGAAGACTAGCTTGCTGAAACTCCTCATCGACAGGAAAAGCCTGATCAGGGCTTGATTTCTCTAGATGGAAAGCCACTGGAACAATTGAGCGTCAAGGAAACGGCAAAGCAGATGGCAGTCGTCACGCAGTTTAATCAACTTCAGTTTGATTGTACGGTTGAGGAGATTGTCATGCTGGATGGGGACCCCACTCTCTTTCTTGCAAAAGGAAAAAGACAGAGACTTTGCTTTGGTTGAGGATGCTTTGGTCAAGGTAGATCTGCTTGAAAAAGAAATCGACTCCTCTTCTTTGTCAGGAGGAGAAGCAGCGGGTTCTGTTAGCACGCCTTGAGCCCAAGAGCCGACTCTCTTGCTCTTAGATGAACCGACCAATCATTTTGGATATCAAATATCAGCTAGACCCAATTGACCATTGTCAAAAATCTTCAGATCAATGTGCTAGCTGTCTTGCATGATATTCAGCTAGCTGTCGCTATTGAACTATCTCTACCTAATGAAAGAAGGAGAGTTGTTTGCAAAGTACTCAAAAAGACCATCACACCGAGTCATTGCAGGCTGTCTATGGCATTCAAGTAAGGTAACTTGGACAGAAAGATCAGTCAAGCCATGATTCACTAGTTTATAAAAATGAAAAGGAAAATAAAAACATGAAAAACACTTAGTCTTTTACTTGTAACAGTAGCTACCTTATCTTTGGCAGCTTGTGGTAACGCATCTAAAGAAACAGCAACGGCACCGGCTACAACAGAAGTCAGTCAAAAAGCTAATACAGAAACCAGCTATCCTGTAACTATCAAAACTTATGATGCCAAAGGAAACGAAGTCGAACAAGTCTTTGAAAAGGCTCCTGAAAGGTCATCACTAACAATCTTTCAACAACTGAAATTCTACTTGAACTTGGTTTGAAGGATAAAATTGCGGTATGCTCAATCCTGATAATGCCGTAACTGGTAAATACAAGGAAGCAATTGAAGCTATCCCTCATATTGGTGATAAAAAATCAGTCTCACAAGAAACGGTTCTTTCTTATGAACCAGACGCTTTGATGGGACGTAACATGATGTTTTCTGAAAAGTCAATGGGAACTATCAGTGCTTGGAATGAAAAACAAAATCCCTGTTTATACACCAAAAAGCTTCACTTTCAACTATCAACAAGATTTAGGAAATATCATGAAGAGTGAAGAATCTTGGTACCATTTTTCAATGTCAAGACAAGGCGAATCAATACATCAGAACAATTACAAGCTAAAATCGATGCGGTTAAAAAGCCAACCCAAATACAGTGAAAAGAAAAGAGGCTTTGATTATGGTGGCCTACATGATGAAACCTTTGGTGCCTACAAGTCAGCCCTACAAGAAAGTTTGCTCAACCAACTTGGTTATACCAATGTCACTAACAGAGACATCTGGTTTGACCTAGAAACTTAGTATCAGTGGATCCAGAGTTGATTATCTATGTAACCAGCGACCGTAATCAAAGTTGGATGAAAAAGCAGTGGATTTGATGAAGGCAAATGCTGTTTGGAAAATGTACCAGCAATCAGAATCAAAAATCATGACCATCTCTTTGATGAGTTGATGGACTACGGTCCAGCAGTGATTGATTCACTTGAAAAAAATCATGACTTTATCCAAGAAATAAGGAGTTTAACTGGGAAGGATTCAGGTTGGGTCAGCCTTCCTTCAAACTATGATCCTCAACAAGCTATCCAGTTGTGCTTTCTAAATGATGGGGAACTAGATTATTTATCATCACCTATCCCAATCTGTGATTTTTGGTGGGCTTGATTCAGAAAATCAGCTTGAATGACTTTACACCCTGGCAGTCTAAAGGCTTTGAAAGAAGGGCTCAGATTTTTGATGGAGGTAGATGCCTACCATCAAAAAGCTCTTTCAAAATTTTAAAAATTCTAAAGAAAGATTACTTGATTGATGAAAGTAGGATTGCTTATGGTGGCTATTCACTCAGCGGTCTTGCTGCTGTTTATAGATCTCTAGTAACCATCTTCCTGCGACCTGTATCTTTTCTATCTGTGGTTCTTTCTGGTATCCAGACTTTACAGACTATTGCAGGGAACATGACTTGATACAGAGCCAAAGTCTGATTTATCTGCAAAATGGTCAGACAGAAGGTGCTAATCATTTCCAATCGTCTGTCTAAGGCTCCTATTTTTGCAAGGATCTACATAATTTAATTTCAAAGCAGTTCCTCAACATATTCCACCTTTGATGCATATGGGCATCATGAAGCTCTCGACCAACGCTATCAACATTTTTGTGATTGGCTAAGGAAAGAGTGGAAGCTTACGTAAAAATCTAGTACTCTCTGTTTAGGATGGACAGAGTATTTTTCTGCCCTTTAATCAGGTATGTTTTTACATTTCGGAGTGATTATCAAACCGAAAGTTTAACTGAAATGCATCAAAATGTGGTATAATGAGTAGATAGATAGAATCAGGATATTATGTCATTTACGAAATTTAAATTTAAAAATATATAGAAGAAGCTTTGGAGGAGTTGAAGTTTACGACTCTACCGAGGTGCAGGATAAGTTAATTCCCATTGTTTTGGCAGGTCGTGACTTGGTCGGTGAATCAAAAACAGGTTCAGGAAGACTCATGCTTTCTTGTTACCGATTTTCCAACAGTTGGATGAAGAGAGCGATAGCGTGCAGGCAGTTATCACAGCTCCAAGTCGTGAATTAGCGACTCAGATTTACCAAGCAGCTCGTCAGATTGCAGGACATTCAGAAGTCGAGATACGCGTTGATTAACTATGTTGGTGGGCACAGATAAGGCCCGCCAAATTGAAAAACTGGCAAGCAACCAGCCCCCACATATTATCGGAACACCAGGTCGTATCTATGATTTGGTAAAAATCTGGTGATCTTGCCATCCACAAGGCTAAGACCTCTGTAGTCGATGAAGCCGACATGACCTTGGATATGGGATTCTTGGAGACGGTTGATAAGATTGCAGGAAGTCTTCCGAAAGACTTGCAGTTCATGGTCTTTTTCAGCGACTATCCCGCAAAAATTGCAACCATTCTTGAAAAAATACTTGTCTAATCCAGTTATGGGAGAAAATCAAGACCAAAAACAGTTATCTCAGATACCATTGATAACTGGTTGATTTCGACTAAAGGTCGTGATAAGAATGCCCAGATTTATGAATCGACTCAAGTCGGTCATCCATATCTTGCCATGATTTTGTCAATACTAAAGACACGTGCAGATGATTGCATACCTAACAGCCTAGGCTTGAAAGTAGCTAAGATTCATGGAGACATTGCCTCGTGAACGTAAACGTGATCATGAATCGGTGAAAATCTTGATTTTGAGTATATCGTAGCAACCTGGCTATTGCGCGTGGATTGACATCGAAGGTGTCAGCCACGTTAATCAACGATGCTATTCCACAAGACTTGTCCTTCTTTGTTCTACCCGTGTTGGACGAACTGGACGTAATGGTCTCACCAGGTACAGCTATCACCCTTTATCAGCCAGCGATGACTCTGATATTCGTGGGTTAGAGAAACTAGGAATTGATTTGTACCCAAGGTGGTATAAGACGGAGAATTCCAAGACACTTATGACCGTGACCGTCGTGCCAATCGTGAGAAGAAACAGGGAAAAACTGGACATCGAAAATGATTGGCTTTGTTAAAAAGAAAAGAAAAAGTCAAACCAGGATATAGAAAATCCAGTGGGCGGTTGATGAAAAACGTCGTAAAACCAAAGCGAGCAGAAAGTCGTGCTCTGTGGACGTAGCAGGCGAAAAGCTAAGCGCCAGACGTTTTAAGAATGAGGACAGTAGAACCAAGTCGGTTTTACTGTTTTTGTATGATTCTAAATCGGGATTGTCAGAATTCATAAGTAGATGATGTTAAAAACTTAAATTTAATCAGATCTATTCTTTTAAATTTCTGAAGTTTATAATATGACATTAAAAGTAGATTATTGAGACAGGTAAATGAAAATGAAAATAAAATAAAAATGAAAGACTTTAGTGCTGGGATTGGTGAAATAAATGTTTGTTGTTTATTTGATATATGTGTACTGGTCTCGCTCCTCTCTTTCATATATTGATTATTGGTTCAGAGTGACTACGGAAAAATAGTTTTAACCATCTTAGGCGTACTTTCATGCTATCTTTTTAATGATTGCTAGAATTTATCGAAAGTTTTTCTGGTAAGAATCAGAAAGAAATATAAAGCCCCCATCAAATTATGTACTGACCCCAAAAAGTTAGACAATTAATTTAAGCAAAGGATTTAGTTCTGTATTGTACAGGACTAAGTCCTTTTAGTTTTACCTTAATTCGTTTGTTGTTGTAGTAATCAATATAGTCTACAATAGCTTGTTCCAAGTGCTCAAGTGACTGAAACGTATTCTCATAACCATAAAACATTTCAGTCTTAAGAATGCCAAAGAAAGATTCCATCATACCGTTATCTGGGCTATTCCCCTTACGTGACATAGATGGTTGGATTCCCTTATTCTTTAAAAAATGATGATAAAAATCGTGTTGGTATTGCCATCCTTGGTCACTATGGAGAATCGTATTCTCATAGTACTTCTCTGTGAAGGCCTGTTTTAACATGCTCTTCACTTGTTCCAAGTTCGGTGAAGTAGAAAGATGATAAGCGATGATTTCGCTGTTGAAACCATCTAAAACGGGCGATAAATAGAGTTTCTGAGTGCTATTTGGAATGGCAAACTCTGTCACATCTGTGTAGCACTTTTCCATTGGTTTAGAGCCTTCAAATTGACGTTGAATGAGATTCTCTGCCTTCTTGCCAACGTCTCCTTTATGAGAAGAATATTTTCGTTTCTGTCGCATTTTAGCTTGTAAATTGAGTACTTTCATCAAGCGTTGAACTCTTTTATGATTTACCAGATAACCACGATTTCTTAGTTCTAAATGAATCCGACGATAACCATAATTTCCCTTATGTTCGATAAAAATGGATTGAATTTCAGCTTTAAGCTCTTGGTCCTTATCTGGTTTGTCTAGCTGTTTCAAGTGATAGTAGTAGGTCGAACGAGCTAGTTTAATGGCTTTTAGAAGAATATCTAACGAAAACTCAGTCATTAATTCTTGAACAATTTCTGTCTTTCTTCTTTCTCTTTTTCCTCCTTCAATTGGAGTTCTCTTAACTTTTTTAGGATAGCATTCTCCGCTCTCAGGTACTCATTTTCTGCTTGAAGACGTTCTAATTCTGTCCTCTCTTCAGGTCTCGTTTTTGGCTTACGTCCCATTTTAGGTACTCTCCCTCTTGTTTTCTCAACAATAGTATACCCGTTTTTCTTGTATTGTGCTAGCCAATTAAGAAGTATCGTACGACTTGGGAGACCGTATTCAGAGAAACTCTATCTTTAGTCCAGCCTTCATGTAAGACTTTATGAATCATTTCTTGTTTTAAATCAGGAGAATAGTAACGATTTTTTTCCTTTTTGACGAACTCTATTCCATAACGATCAATCAATTTAATCATGTACCTAATATTAGAATTGTTTATCCCAAATTTATTTGAAAGCTTCTCTAAGCTATATCCTTGTTTTCTAAGTTCATAGATCTGAACTTTATCACTCACTAAGTTAATTTCATAATAAAATACACCCCAAAGTTAGATTTTATGTCTAACTTTTGGGGGTGCAATCATTCTGATGGGATTTTAGCGTTTTATAATAATTGAAAATCTAGATTGGAATATAGGTTATTGATTCTCATATCTCATCTTTGCGTTAATTATAGTAAACATTAAGCAATGATTAGCTATCGGTTATCAATATGATTAATGGAATTTTGATTTTAGGTCAAATATAACAACAGTAATTTAGGAGATAATGTATTAGCAGAATCTTTGCAAACCTTTTATAAAACAGAAGGAATAAAACATGGGGATTTTATAAGAAGGAATATCTTTTAGTACTATATTTGAAACAATTAGGTATTTCCATAAAATTCTATATTTTAACAATTGAGTGGACAAGAAACGTCCACTCTTTTTGTAAACTAAATTATCAATAAAAAGAGGTGAAATTAAATGAATTATTATCAAGTTGAGTTTAAGAATCTGATGATTTCTTTAAAACTCAAATGAAAGATTTTAATAACTAATCGTTTATTACTATTTAAAGAGGATGAAGCTTATTACCTTATTTCAAGAAAATTACAATGATCAAGAAATTATGGAGAAAGTAGCAATACGTAAC
>BNJU01001155.1_pt1 | contig 14172 bp, 26 predicted proteins | sample 8539281 | NCBI WGS metagenome assembly BNJU01 (sample SAMD00202456, study PRJDB9452) | human saliva metagenome | isolation source: human saliva | place: Japan
AAGGAGGCATCCCATTGAGATGCCTCCTTTACTTACTCTTAATATCTTCAACAGTCTACGAAAAGAATTAAAAACCTCAACTTTAAGAGTTTTAATACTTTGTATGCAATATACTTTTAACTCATTAGTTATTAATTGTTTGTTCTTTAAAATTTATTATGATATGATGAAATTACAAAGATTCGTTTAGTACGTACTACTTTTACAAAGGAAGTGCCGACATGGACGATATGCAACGGTTTATTAACGAACACAACCTACGACTGAGAGAGGGTGCACAAGGTTTTATGAGCAGGGAATTCTCAAAACATGAATGGTCGGCTCCGGTTATTCAAGAGGCCGACGTTTTTAAAAATACTGTCATCACTTGGGCCTCATGGGCGCAACCATTGAAGAAATCACCACTGTGGGCTTCGGCGTCGGCCCCGTAGACGGTTACTCCATATCCCATTTTTGCACGCACAAACGCCATCCGGAAAATAAAACCTCCATCGACGTCGATGCCTGTCTATGCGGAGTCGACCACTTTAACCTCATTATGAACTGGTACCTCTGTCCCATGGTCCTTGTGACGGACAAAGGAAAATTTGAAATCGACTTCACCGAATCATCAACCGTCTACATGGGCAAAAACTCCATTCCGACGCACTACTATGGAGCTTCCGAAGAAGAACTGGAACAAGAATACCTGGCCAAAGAACTCTTTTCAGATCTCCAAGGAGACACCGTCGTCGACTGCCTTATTGAAGAACAAACCTTTGAAGAAGCGGCCTGCGAATTTACGGGAGCCTGTAACATGACCTTGCCCTACGGTCTGACCTCGTATATCAAAAACATTACCTTCTGCCTGGAAAGCGGCAGAAAACTTCGCCTCTCCACCTTCTGGAACAACGGCATGATCGAAGTCCTGGACAAGGAAGACCGCTACGTGCAATCCCGGCAGACCACCTGAAACGATGTCTCCCCTTTGCTTAAGACAGGTAGATATTGAGTCTCGTGAAAACAATGAATGACGGGATCAGAAAGCAATAAAAGACCGAACGGAATAAATCTGTCGGTCCTTTTGGTGGTTCTATAATAATGTTGGGGTCAGCACCGAATGGGTGCCGATTTCAACATTTATTTTTTTGGAAAACAAAAGCATATGAGGCTCGCATGCTTTACAATAAAAGTGTCCAAGCCCTAATGAAAGGATGCGATCTCATATGCCTACTATTGATTATATACAACCCTTCTTCAATATTAAAGGGGAATGTATTACCCATTCCTATCGGAAAGAGGATTCCTTAATCTATGAAGTAAGGCTTCCTGTTACAGAGCATACCTGCCCTTATTGCGGGCATACTACGAAATACATAAAGGACTACCGAGTCCGTACGATCAACTTAGGTAGTATCCACGGTTTATATATTTGTGCTAAACCGAGGACTTAAGAAAAGCATACCAATTAAAACAAGAGTTCATTTATATTTTCGAAAGACAGGGTAAGGAACGAATTACGTATCATTTAGAGCAGTGGTTAAAGAGTGTAAAGACAGCTCAGTTACAGGAATTTAGAAACTTTTCCACATCCTTTGTTTCAGGGAAAGGGCAGATAACCAATGTGTTCTTACTACCTTTTTCAAACGGCTATACGGAGGGATGCAATAACAAGATCAAAGTATTGAAACGAATAAGTTACGGTCTTAGACACTTTGGCCGCTTCCGAACTCGTATCCTATTGTTGAGCAAAAGAACGGCACCGAACAAGGGTATTCGGTGCCGAAAAAGCTTGTTGATCAGTTAGACCCCAACATTTGCAAAAAGAGCCCAAAAAGGTCTGAACGTGAGTAACACTCTTTTTCAGACCCCCTGCTATTTTTAAAAACTACTTTGATAAATTCACAAATTTCAAATTATACTGATTTTATATTATCAACAAACAATCAAATCATATATATGTCTCGCCGTAATCCCATGTATATACCTTTCCGGCATAAGCCTCCTTATATTTTCGTATAATGCCTCATCCATTCTGAGACCGCAAAAGCTTTACGGAAAAATCTCTGATATCGGCATGACTGAAAAAGTCTCCGAATATATGAGCATCGGTAATCAATCCTTTATCTACCAATAAACAAATGGTTATTAATCCTGCCGAAAAACTTTTTCTTTTACGAAGATTATACTTAGGCGAATATCCGAGTTCCATCTCAAGCCCGGAATTTTTCCACTTGAATCTTGTATCTCTTCCTCGTCAAATTCCGTTAATTCCAAAGGTTCCATAGTAGGAGAATTCACCAATATTTCTTCCAATAATCTATCCCTGAATTCACTTACGGCTATAGGTTTATCTAAATACTTATTGATACAAGTTACTCGACTTTTTGACTGATTTAATCCCGCGAGACTCATATTTTTCATTTACTTTTAACACATTATGCAGATAATCAAAGTCCGCATCAACCATCACACAGCCATGATGAAAGCAACCTGTTTTTATTCATACACTGGGCATTACCGAGAATTTTTCCATCCAGAAGAAGATCGTTTCGCCCTGAAAACTCTCCATGCAACCCTATTTTTTTCCAGCGTCTTTAACACGGGTTCGGCAAAAACGCGAAAATTAAAATCTTCACTATCCCGTTTATTAATAATAAAAAGAAAAATTCAGATTTCCCAAGTCATGATATACGGCACCGCCGCGGTTATTCTCCTCAGTACGTGCACCCCGTGTTCCAGAACAAATTGTTGATTAATTTCCTACGGTATTCTGATTTTTCCCGATTAAAACAGAATTCTCTATCTGCCACAGTAACAAATAGTCATCCTCTTTCAAATAAATAGCTTTCTAACGCCAAGTTGTGATAAGGATTGGTTGATTCCACTCAAATACTTCATAATATATCACCTGCAAGTATAAGATTAACTACTCTTTCTCTCACCACAACTACCGTACTTTTTATCATATTCGTTTACCGCTACGCCGGCCTTATACGAACTTCTTACAAGCGGACCGCTTATGACATACGGAATGCCGATCTTCTCACCCTAATCGCCCTATATTCTCTGAATTTTTCCAAGGAGACATATTCTTCTACAGGAACATGTTTATTGGACGGACGCAAATATTGCCCTATCGTAACTATATCCGTTCCGGCCATAAAAAGTTCTTTCAATGTCTCCGCCATATCATCAAAGGTCTCGCCAAATCCGACCATAATTCCGCTTTTAACCAGCGGCCGGTAGGCATAATTATGTGCATAGTTCAATATCCGCAATGATTGATCATAGTTTCCTATCGGCCGTATAAACGGAAATAATCTTTTTACCGTTTCGATATTATGGTTAAATACCGTAGGTCTCCTATTCAAAACGATATCCAACAACTCTGTTTTTCCTTGAAAATCAGGCACCAATACTTCTACTGTCGTATCCGGACATTGTTTATAAACGGCATCAATACATTCGGCGAATTGTTTCGCACCGCCGTCCGGCAAATCATCACGTGTAACTGATGTAATAACCGCATGTTTTAAACTGGAGTTGTGCCACGGCCGAAGCGAGTTTTTTCGGTTCTCCGGGATCAAGTAGTTCGGGATGTCCCTTGGTAACGGCACAATACTTACAAGCTCGGGTACACACCCCGCCCAATATCAAAAAAGTCGCAGTCTTATTCCCGAAGCACTCACCCTATATTCGGACAATTCGCACTCTCGCATACGGTATGTAAACTTAGCCCTTCTATCATTTTTCTTACATTTTTATATATTTCATCATTACAAACCCGCTGTCTCAGCCACTCGGGCTTATTACGTTGAGCAGACATAAATGTCACCTCAGAAAGATATTCGGGGAAGGAGATAATCACCCCTATCCCCCGAACACTCGACATCATGTTACTTAGGCGGCCAATGAATGGCATTACCGCACACGGCCTCCGCTGCCTCTCCGATAGATTCACTGACGGACGGATGCGCCCATACGCAATCTATAAGTTCGTCAACCGTTGCTTCCAATTGTATTGCTAAAACGCATGCTGATATTAATTCCGTGACGCGCGGACCATATAAATGTACACCTAATATTTCTCCGTACTTTTTGTCCGCAATAATTTTAATCAGTCCCTCACCGCCATTTTTCAATAAGACTCTTTTCCGTTACCGCCAAAGAAAATTTACCGACATTGTAAGGAATCCCGCAGCTTGTACATCCTCTTCTTTCATGCCTACGCTTGTTACTTCCGGCTCCAGATAGATACAAGACGGAACAGCCTTGTCGGAATAATGATCCCGTCATAATAGTTTTCCAACAGCCGCCACACCTTGTGCCGAAGCTGCATGTGCAAGCATTAATTTGCCGTTACAATCGCCGATCGCGAATATGGAGGGCACGGAAGTGCGGAATCGATCATCTGTAACTATTCTTCCCCGTTCCGTCTTTACCCCTACTCTTTCAAGTTCTTTCGCATCCGTTTTCGGTCTGCGCCCGACTGCAACCACAATTTTATCGCCTGTAATGAACCCGTCCTCGCCGTTTCTGTCTACCTGAACCCGCAGCTTCCCATTTTTCCTCAATAACGGCCATTACTGTAGTGTTCACCAAAACCTCGATTCCGCGCTGTTCCAGGTCGATACGTACGGATTCCACAATCTCTTTATCGATGGGAGGTAAAATATACGGTAAGGCTTCCACAATAGTACATTTCACTCCTACGGACGCGAACATGGAAGCAAATTCAATACCAATAACACCGCCGCTCATGATAATCATTGATTCGGGCAATTCTTCCAAAGACAATGCTCGGTGCTGTCAATCACTCCGTTCGAATCGATACCGGGAATCTTCAGGGAAACGGGTTCGGACCCGGAAGCAATAATAATATAGTCGGCTTCAATCTTTTCTCCGTCAACTTCAACGCAATGTGCATCTACAACCTCGGCATGTCCTTTATATACCTTAATTCCGTTTGCAGCTAAAAGTCCCGAGACCCCCTTCACCAGGCGATTTACAACGGAATCTTTATAAGTCGAAGTTTTTTTCCAGTCAATTCTCGGAGCAGACACCTGAATGCCGAGTAATTCGGCATCTCGTTTTAAAGTTTCATATACGCTTGATGCATGAATCAGGGCCTTGGTAGGAATGCACCCTACATTCAGACAAGTCCCGCCCAACTTATTTTTCTTCCACGAGTGATACGGATGCACCCAATTGAGCGGCTCTGATCGCCGTAACATACCCTCCGGGGCCGCCGCCGATGACGATAATGCTTTTCTTCGAATCGTCACTTATATTTTTTTCAACGACTTCAACCGTATCGACATTCTGCTTTGTACTATTATCTTCGGCAACGACCTCATTCTCATTACCGATATATCCCAAAAATACCCTTTTACGGGAAGTATAGCGCCTTCTTCCGCAATGATTTTTATAAGAACTCCGTCCTCGGGTGCCTCAATAATATTGATTTTATCGGTTTCCACCTCTACGACTTCGTCCCCTTGCTTAGGTTTATCTCCCGCCTTTTTCAACCATTTCGAAACGGTACCTTCCGTCATCGTCAGTCCTAATTGCGGCATTGTAAGTTCGACAGCCATATTTTCACCTCATTTCCGATTACAATAAAAGAAACGGATTTTCCATATATTCTCTAAATCGTGCCGTAATTCTTCCTGCCACCGCTCCGTCGATAATACGATGGTCATAACCCAAAACGGCATTCATAACGGGAGCTGCTACTATTTCTCCGTTCCGTACCACAGGTTTTGTCAACAGTTCGGCATATTCTCAAAAATGCAGGGCTTCCGGCGGATTTACGATAGGGGTAAAGTGATCGCACCCGTACATTCCGAGATTACTGATAGTCGAAGTTCCGCCTTTCATTTCATCAGGGGATAACGAACCTTTTCTCGCTTTATCCGCTAACGTGCCTACTACATCGTGTAGTTCGGAAAGACTCAAAATATCCGAGTTTTTAATAACGGGAACAATCAATCCGTTATCCACCGCAACCGCAACGCCCATACAAATCTCATCATTATGTACAATATAGTCGTCAACAAGCTAATTATTAGCCGCCGGATACTCTCTCAGAACCCGGCTATACGCTTTAATAATCAAATCGGTATAGGATATTTTCCGGCCGGAGTCGGCTAAAGATACTTTTAAACGCTTTGCCTCCGTCATATCGATTTCTACCGTATGGTGCACATGAGGGGTATTTTGCCAACTTTCCGTCAGGCGTTGAGCGATAACTTTACGCATCCCTTTTTAATTTCTCTTTGTTCACCGACGCTTCGTCTTTGGCAATCTCACCAACCGCAACGGAGACTTTTTCCTCAGGATTCAGTACGGATATTACATCAGACTTCATAATCCGTCTTTCGGCGTCTATCAAGCCGGTATCAATGCCGTGCTCTGCCGCAATTTTGCGGCAACGGGAGAAATTTCTGATTTTATGACCTTCCAAATAATATTTTACATCATCTCCCAGCAATACGACCCGTAGAATCCGATCCCGAAATCAGATGCAGGTCGACATTATTTTTCTCGTGCCAAATACCTTGCATAAGGAGTTGCGGTACCCATCCGTCTTCGACACATACCTTTTTACATGTCTTTTTATCCGATTCACGGTTTGATGTTTCGATAGCCTTGTCCGCTTCAGACACTTTCGCCGCTGCTTCTATCTTCTCATCGGCTTTACCTATATATCCGAGAATGCCTTTTACGGTAAAGTTTCCCTTCTTCGGCAATAATTTTTAATAATACCCCGTCTTCCGGTGATTCTATAATATTATTAATTTTATCGGTTTCCACTTCGACGATTTCATCACCGACATGTACCGTATCTCCTTCCGACTTAAGCCAGCGTGAAACGATTCCTTCCGTCATAGTCAGACCGAGTTGAGGCATGGTCAGTTCGCTTGCCATTAGAAATCTCCTCCTTCATTCAAGTCTGCAGATACATCCGGTTTTTCTTCCGTTGCCTTTTTCCGCTGACCTTACGGACTGTGTTTTTCGGTAGCGTTAACATAACAAGGCCGAAACAATCAGCATTCCGCCCGATGCGAAATACCCTCCGTCAGTAGATCCGTAGTCTGTTTTATAACACCCTAACATATGGGGTCCTAAATATCCTCCCAGGTTAGCTATGGAGTTAATCATAGCCGTAGCTCCCGCCGCCGCGGCACCGCTCAAAAATGTTGTCGGCACCGACCACCAGGTACCCATCGCCGAATATACACCGATTGCCGTAATAGAGATAAAAATAAGACTTAAAATCCCCGTATGGATAAACGGTGCACAAATCAAACCGAAGGCTCCAGAAACATACAACCTGCAATATGCCATCTGATTTTCTCCGGTCTTTGATGAATGGTGACCGATTATAATCTGAGCAATCAATGCCGCCCCATGAGGGAAAAATAATGGCAACTCCTACCAATGCCGGAGACCAACGGAGACGCCTTTTTAAAACTTACGGCATCCAAGTTAAATCCCCAAAATCCGGTAATCCAGGTAAAGTAAATAACACACAAACGCCAAACCTTTTTGTCCGTCAAAGCTTGCCAAATAGTATATTTCTTAGTTTTATGTTTTTCTTCTTCTTCAGCTGCAATCGTTTCATTCAGATATTCTTTTTCAAGAGGAGTAAGCCAATTTACCTTTTCAGGACGATCTTTAACCCAGAACAGGAAAATAAACGTAAACACCAGTGCGGGAACCGCCTCCAGCAGAAACAGGCATTGCCATCCGTAAAGTCCGAACAAATTAAGCTCCAGTAATACCCCCGCAATAGGTGCACCGATAATCGCGGCAATAAGCAATGACGTCAGCATCAACGAAATAGCTGCCGCCCGTTCTCTACCTAAAAACCACCTGGGAAACAACACTGCATAAATAACGGGATATAAGCTGGCTTCACATGCCCCCAGCAAGAACCTGAACAGATAGAAGTGTAAAGGTGATTGCATAAAGGCCAGCAAGCCGCAAACAACCCCCATGTAAACATGATACGGGCAATCCACTTGCACGCATCGAATTTAGCCGCAATTAATGAACCGGGAATTTCGAAAAAGAAATATCCCAGGAAAAACATACCGGCACCGGCTCCGAATATTTCGGGAGTAAGCCAATCCAGTTGCTGTGACATAGTCATACCCGGCATATGCAATATTTACTCGGTCGATAAATGCAATTACGGATACCAGAAATACCGGTAAAATGATATGAATTTTTCTTTTTCGATCTAAACCGGCAAAATCAATATTTTCAAATTTTTTTATTCATAAGAAACATCCTTTCTGTCAGTATAAGACCTTATAAAAGGTTATCTCCCAAGCATATCTCTTACTGCCTTTACAATATCTTCCGCTCGATTTTAACCAATCGTTTCCAACGTCAGGGGCATACGGAATGGGAACAAAGGGGCTCCTAATCTGACAACAGGTGCATCCAAATAGTCAATCATTTCTTCTGCAACTCTTGCGGAAACTTCCGCTCCGACACCGCCTTGCTTAACCGCTTCATGAACAATCATGAGTCGTTTAGTTTTTCTTCAAAGACGAATAAATCGTATCCATATCCAAAGGCGAAATAGTTCTTAAGTCAATGCATTCAACACTGATTCCGAATGCTTTTTAATGCTTTAGCCGCCTCAGGACATGATTCATATAGAAAGAATAAGAAACAATCGTCAAGTCCGTTCCTTCTTCAACGATATTCGCTTTACCGATAGAGTCAGATACTCACCTTCCGGGATATCGCCTTTCATAGAAAACAGCCGTTTATGCTCAAAGTATAAAACCGGATCGTCACTGCGAATAGCAGCTTTCAATAACCCTTTAGCATCTGCGGGGTTTGAAGGAATGACCACTTTGATACCCGGAATATGCATAAACCACGATTCCACACATTGAGAGTGTTGAGCTGCACCGCCTCTGGTCATTCCGTCAGGAGCACGTAATACGAGGGCACTTTTGCCTGACCGCCGAACATATATCTCGCTTTTGCCATTTGATTAAAAATTTCATCCATAGGAACACCGATAAAATCAGCAAAGTGCATATCCACTACGGGTCTCATTCCGGCAAGAGCCGCACCGACCCCGCCACCGATAATAGCAGTCTCTGAAATAGGCGTGTCTCGAACCCGTTCCGCACCGAATTCAGTCGCCAAATCTTTTAAATTGTCCGAAAATACCGCCCTGTCTGGCAATATCTTCTCCCATTAAAAACACCTTACTGTCTCTTTGCATTTCCTCACGCATTGCTTCCTGTGTAGCAACGGAAAACGTAACATTTCGCATGAAATATCGCTCCTTTATACAAATTAGTCACAATAATAGTTTTTCATAAGTTCCGACTCATCGGGATACGATGCCGCTATAGCTTCTTCAACCGATTCAAGCACGAGTTGTCGAGCCGCTTCATCTATCTCATTCAACTCCGCATCCGTTAAAAGTTTTTCTCGATTACGGTTTTTACGGAAATTAACCAAGGATCATCATTTTGGAAGTGTTCCTGTACTTCCTCTTTAGTACGGTATTTTTCGGATCTCCTACAAAGTGACCTTTTATTCTATACGTCTTCAATTCCAGCAAATACGGTCCATTTCCGCTCCGAACATATTCAACCGCTTCTTTCGCTGCCTCGTATACTTCAATCATTTCCGTTAACGGTCTTACCGGGCATATCGTATGCTACGGCACGAACTGCAATATCTTCTACCGATGTGGTAGTTCTGTACGGAGTCGTCGATGCCCATTGGTTCATTCGCAAACATATAAAATAGGAAGTTTCCATACAGATGCCATATTGCAAGATTCATGGAAGGTTCCGCGATTGGATGCTCCGTCTCCGAAAAAGGCCACGGCAATTTGCTCGGTTCCCTGAAGTTTTGCTGCCAATGCGGCCCCCATCGCTAAATTGTATCCGGCACCGACAACACCGTTAGCACCGAGCATTCCGATTGAGAAATCAGCAATATGCATTGAGCCGCCTTTACCGTGACAATATCCGGTTTCCTTTCCGTACACTTTCGGCCATCATCTTTTTAACATCGGCCCCTTTAGCTAAGCAGTGACCGTGGCCTCTGTGGGTGCTTTCAATATAATCGTCGGAGTTTAAATTCTCGCATACACCCACACCGCATGCCTCTTCACCGATATACAAGTGTGTAAATCCCGGCAATTCTCCTGCCAAAAAAATTTCTTCAACTTTTGTCTCATAGGCACGAATTGTAGCCATTTTTCGGTACGCATTCAATAAAAATGTCTTATCATACTTTTTCATCCTCTTCGTCTCCTTTCAATATCATCCCGAAAATCTCGACTGTCGAATTCTCAATCTCAGCTTATATGTATACTTTTTGTAATTCCTCCGCCAATACATGCACAGATGCCGTTCCATTCAATTTTTCCACATACATTCGGCCGATCGAATGAGTCCGAATCGATCTTCGCTAGGGATATGGTAAATAAATATATGCTGCACTATTATATTTTTCAAAGCACTTAAAACCCGGGTGTCACTTCCCGTAACAGGATTAATAAATACAGCCGTAATTTTTTCATTACTAAATCTTCCCAAAATTTTGACGGTAGAAACAACATCACTATCCGCTAAAACAAGCAGAATACAGTTTCTTATGCGTAACATGATACTGTAATGTGATGTTTTAAAATTTCGATTCGCCTAAATGTTCCGTTCGCAAAAAGAAACAGCTGCATCATGAAATTGCATCATTTCAAAAGTCTGTTCTTCCGCCTCATCAAGGTGCGTAACATATTGCACGTCCAATTTCCCGTTATCCACATACTCGGAATGCTCCGCCTCCGGCTTAGGAATCCAAATTTGTCGAACCGCATTATACAATAAGTACGCCCGAACTCGCTCCACATTTAAATGATCTTTATGTCGGTGAGTAAATAATATATAGTCCGCATTTCTTAACATTCCGCGGGTTCATGTAATTCTTTTACAACCGCTTTCGACTGAGTCGGGAAAAATTCATTTTCTCCGTAAAGTCCGTCAATCAGCCAACTCTGTCTTTCTTCTTTTAAATGAATCCGGCATTTCCTAAGGAGGTTATAATCATAACAATTAGAACTCTCCTACTTGCACCGACATTTTTTTCTTCAAAAATATTTGACCATACCGGCTTGATCGACATCAATATATCCGTTGTCTTTCATCCAATCCATAATACACAGGGTTACATCCGTAACCGGTAAATCAATGCCCTAATGCATGCGCATAGGCCTTGGCATTTAAAATATCTTTGCGATGTACGGCAATACGTGCACCGGTTCATAATCTCTGCGTATTATTTTTCGGAACCTTATCACTATAAAGCGGTCCGCCGGCAAACCCTAATTTAGTTGCATTAAATGTGGTTTTCAGATCAATTCCCGCTTTTTGCGGCAAAAGCATACCCTTCTGCAATAGCTGCCAAATACGCTCCGGCGATTATATTATTAACTAATTTTGTAACGCTTCCGCTACCGATAGAACCTGATATACGGGCTCACCCATATATTCCAATATGTGTTTTACCGATTCAAAAGCGGCTTCATTTCCGCCTACCATTATGGCCAAACTCCCGGATTCAGCCTTCCCGTTACCTCCGCTGACCGGTGAATCCAATAAAAACATTCCCTGCTCGCTGCACCTCCTCCTCCAGTCGCAAAATAATATGAGGTGCCGTCGATGACATATCAATAATAATATTTCCGGGCTTCCCGAATCTTACGGCCTCTTTAACGGAATTCGATATAATTTCGTGAGTAGGCAGTATCTGTATAACTACATCGCATTCTTTATATATTTTTCAGCATTATTAACAAGGTTCCCCCTATTTCTTCAAATAATTTCAATCGTTCTCTCGACACATCGAATCCTGAAACAGCTTTTACCCGTTTTCTTGATAATATTGGCAACCATAGGCAGCCCCATTACTCCCAATCCCAGAAACCCTATACGAAGTTCTCTATCCGCCTCTTCATTTTTCATTACCTCCACCTCCTTAGGTTATTTTATTAAATCGTATCATTTATATATATTTTTAATTGTAAAAATTTATACACTTTAAAATATTTCATCAAAAAGCATCTTATGATGCTTTTTCTTATATTGTCTAAATTTAAAAATATCAATTATTTATTATTTGTTATTGATATTTTTAGAACTTAAAGTTATTATTATAATTATAATTGTTCATGTAATTATATTTTTCTTATTATCTATGAGGTGAATTATGATTACAGCCGATTTTAAAAACGTGACACGAAACTTGATTTACATTTTTAAAACCTATGGAAAAAGAACGATTCAATGAAGGCGATATTGTTTTCATTCGAAAAGAAAAGGGCCGACACGCTCTACCTTATTGAAAGAGGCGTGATTCGCGTCTATTTGCCTTATTCCGACGGAACGGAGCGAACACTTTGTTACTTTTTCCGAAAATACGATCATAGGAGAAGATGCTTTTACTCCGCCTTCCGAAAGAATCGTTTGTACCGATTCACTTACTAAAACCGAAGTTTATAAATTATCTGCCAAAAAGCTGATTCAGGAAGCCTCCGTTAACCAATATTTAATAACGGAAATACTGTCTTATTTCATGTATAAAATATCCCTTTTTGCATAGCTGGATTTTTACGCTCAATTTCAAAAGAACGAGGAAAAATTAGCCTGCCTTCTTTATACGCTTTCGCTCTCCAATACTTCCGTAGAATTGTCTCATCATCAAATGGCTTCTGTAACCGGCATGAGTCGAATAACCACCACAAAAAATTCTGAACTCGTTTTGTAGGATTGGTATCAGTCAAATACAAAAACTAAAATCCTGGATCAGGAAAAATCTGCGTTCGATTTTTCAAAGATAAGTGCTTCTATTAATATTGTGTTCATCCGATAACATAACTCCTTTACACACAAAGACGGCGACTAATTTATAGTCGCCGTCTTTGTGTACTCAATCTAATAAAAAAAGTATGCACGCTCTCCTTTATATTGTTTATCCGAATCCTTTCTATTAATTTGAAATTTTTACAAATGTCGAGATCTAACCAATCAAATTCGTTCCTTACCCTGTCTTTCAAAGATATGAATGAACTCTTGTTTTAATTGATATGCTTTTTCTTAAGTCATCGGAAACCCGTAAGATCCCTTCTAACTTAACAAGCTCAGCATCCGTTAATCTACCGGGATGTTTCTCTTGTTGCTCTTTAACATGGCAAAAATAGCGTACCGGCTTCTTTTGTTCACGTTTTTCCAACTCGTTCTACCGCCCAATCCACTAAACGGCAAACATGGTACGGTCACACAATATGTGCATAAAGGAAACAAAGTTTCCATGACGAGCCTAAATTGTAGAACATATCCATCACAATAGACCGAACCTTCTGTCTTTCTTTTTAGGCTATTGAAGCGAAATACCGACACAGGGCATTCGTCTCTTTCTTCGGTAACACATCAATAACATTATGGCTATCCGGGTCGGTTAAGATGACCTGGTATTTCTGCCCGGCTGCATTGCCTCTAAATTCATCTATACCCAAGACGGTCAGCAATTCTTTGGGACGAGAAATAGAAATAAAGGGAACAATACCGAATGACGGTAGTTACGGAAACTATAGCAAGCCCGAGCGATGGTCGTGTAGTTCAGGCCCTCATGTAATAGGCGAAATATTTCAGCAATAGTAGTCATACCTAATTATTTGTAACGCTGAATAAAGGGATTTTCTTCTGAAAATGAATGCGTACATTGAGGGCAAGAATATCTACGTTGCTTGTATTTAGCACAGATATATAAACCATGGATGCTACCTAAATTTATCGTACGGACTCGATAGTCCTTTATGTATTTCGTAGTATGCCCGCAATAAGGGCAGGTATGCTCTGTAACAGGAAGTATCACTTCATAGATTAATGAATTATCTTTCGGTAGGAATGGGTAATAATTCCCCTTTAATATTGAAGAAGGGTTGTATATAATCATTAGTAGGCATATGAGATCGCATCCTTTCTTTAGGGCTTGGACACTTTTATTGTAAAGCATGCGAGCCTCATATGCTTTTGTTTTGCAAAAAAATAATGCTGAAGTCAGCACCTATTCGGTGCTGACCCCAACATTATTATAGAACCTCTATATATGAGTATAAATCTATCTTTATTATCACGCTATGAT
>BNJU01001158.1_pt1 | contig 14079 bp, 17 predicted proteins | sample 8539281 | NCBI WGS metagenome assembly BNJU01 (sample SAMD00202456, study PRJDB9452) | human saliva metagenome | isolation source: human saliva | place: Japan
AGAGTAACGGTTGATCATTGTTGTTAATTTTTCCTTTCTTTACTGATTATTCCATACACAATACATAGTTTATATACAGTAAATAACTTGTTTTTAAAATGATATTGAATGTTTAGTAGCCGTCTATAGCTTTTAAGTTTTATTTATAAAATATTTTTTTGTCTGCTCTCCAATTTTATAATCAACACCATCAATAGTAACCGATTTTTGTAGAATGTTATCTTGTCCTACTAAAATTAAATAATTGTCAGATGACGACTCAATATATTGTTTCAACTTTTTCTTCTACATCATTTAATTTTAATCTTACTTCAAAGATATCATGTAACAATATTTCATATGAACCAAATTGTTCTGTATAATGTAAACCACTATCATAAGTTTTAATAAATTCAAATTCAATATCCTTTAGATTTTTGAATTTCTAATATATTTTTATCTATAATCTCTTCAAAAAAACTCTCTTATTACATTAAAATTCTCTGTTCTTTCTTGTATGGAACCACTTAACAAATTTTTATCGTATTCTTTGACTGCACATACACTCGTAAATCATCTGAAACTATAAAATTCGTTTTTCTCATAAGTTACTCCCAATTCATTAGCGATGTTATCAAAGGAAGCAAATTTTTTTATAAACTCCTCCAATTGGTTGATATTGATTTGCTATTTTTGAATTTTCAACTAGTAAATACTTCCCATCAATCTTTATCCTAAATAGATAAGCTAAACTAAATCTTACCTGTTTTTTTCTCGAGCTTTTTCCGATATTTGTACTTATCCATAATCTAAAATATTTTCTATTTGTCAAAAATAAACGTTAAAGATCCACCTACAACAAAAAGAAATAACCGCTGAAATGACCTTCTCTATTAACCACATCATATTTTTCCTTCCCATAGTCACTTACTTACAGTAACTCACAAAAATATTCCCATTTCACTAAAATTAATTTCTTTATCTTTATAAAAATAAGGAACAATTTCTCTTTGAAAAACCTTCAAATCCTTTTTGGCTTTCGTCCACTTTTTCTCTGTTCGTCTTATATAAATAAACAGCTCCAACAGCACAATCCACCATCGAGACATAGCAATTCCTTGCAATGGTAATGATTCATCATGTGAATTATTTTTTTAAAGGATCAATGTTTAAACAATATTCATTTTTTTAACCGATTAAAAATTTTTCTTATTAATAGAAAAAAATTATTTCTTACAAAAAAAGCTTAGTATAATAGGTTCTGTAGAAAATTTTTTTCTCTCACTGCCTGAGACAAATAGTAGTCGAGTTCTTGTTTACGAATTTCTGGTTCTGAATATTTTTGTAATAATATAATAGAACCAAATTTCAAATTCTGATTCCGAATAATAATCTAATAAATAATCTCTATCAACAAGCAACTGTTTTATTAATTTAGAAACAGCATTCTTAGCTAACTTGCTACAAATTTGATCAATTAATTTATAAACATGCGAAACCAATCTAGGCTGTATATAAGATACTTTGAGTATAAAAGGTATTAAATATGAAACTATCCGATCATCTATCTTCACTCCATCATATTTAATTGTATTTTTTTAATATAGTTAATACAGTTTTTTTATCTGACTAAGATAATTTTTGGGAAACCAGACTTTCTATATATTTCCTAAGTTGCTTATAATTATCTTTATCTAGAGTTAATGTTTCTACGCTGGAACAAATGTTCAAATAAGGAAATAAACTATATACTTCATCTATATTTGCTTTTATTATTTTTTTCGAAAAACCTCTCCCAGTTTCAGTTTTTTTCAAATTTTCGCGTTAACGAAAAACGGTCTAATCAATCTATCAAAAATCTCAATATTCTTTTTCCAATTCTGATTGTGAGTACGCATAAAATGAATAATCATCTACATATCTATAATACGTAGTAATGTTTTTTTATTCTTAAATTTCGCATCAAGAGCAAGACTTATAAATTCTGCTGTAATGAAAGAGCTTATTGGTCCAGTTATAATCCCATTTGTTTGATTTTTCATTTATTGCTCTATTATAGCTACCTAAAAATTTAAAAAAATCAGCTATGCTATCAGCAAAACCATTAAATGGTTCATATGAACTAAGTTTAAACAAAAAGATTTATATCAATCGATGAGTAATAGTTCTCTAAATCAACAGATAAGTAATATGGAGCACTCCCCTCAATTAAGAATGATTTCTCTTCGTTTTTCAAAACTTCTATTTAATTTTCTATTTAATTCATTAGTATAATTTTTAAATTTTTTCATAGGATTGTATGTCTTGATTTTCATAATCCATTCTAAAAAAATAATCCAAACCTAATATTGGTGAATTAGATTTTTGTATGATATCTTCTATTTTTTTCTGAATTATATAGTTGTATTATCCAATTATTATGTGCATGGACTGCATTATAAAACAAAAGAAAAAAAGTATATTGGATTTACTATTCCCATCATTCTCTTGGAACCATTATTTTTAAATGCAAAGTATTTTAACGCCTCTGAGCCATATCTCTCAACGTACTCTGAAATTGAAATTTCCTTTAGATTTAACTCTACATAATCACTACTTTCAATTGTTTGATAAACTGGAATCTTGCCTAGTTTAATTTTTTCAAATAACCTGTCTGGGATTTTAAAATATTTATCTACAAACGGAGGTAAATTACTCGATACCATCTGGTCCATGAGTATATCTATGTTATATCGATCTTGTACACTTATCATCAAAACTCCTCAACCTCATCCGGCGCATCACTAAACAAAGTCACATGTCCCATCTTGCGGTTGTGTTTCGCTTCTATTTTACCATACAGGTGGAGGTGGGCGCTTGGATTTCTGTGACATATTTTTTAGCGGCTTCGACATGCTGGCCGAGAACGTTGAGCATGACGGCAGGCGCATGTAGTTTGATAGCTGGCAATGGTGCTCCCAGAACACCCAGAATATGGGTGTCAAACTGGGAGAAGTCGCAGGCTTCGATGGAGTAGTGGCCAGAGTTGTGTGGACGTGGGGCAACCTCATTGACGATGATGTCATCAGCGGTCGCAAACATTTCCACGCAAAGGGTTCCAGACAGATTAAGTTGTTCTGCGATTCGCACCGCCATAGCTTTAGCCTTGTCGGCTAAGCTTGCTGGAATGCGGGCTGGCACAATGGTCTTAGACAGGATATTGTTGCGGTGGATATTTTCCTGAACTGGAAAAACTGTCACGTCCTTGCCATTTCCTGACACGATGACAGAAATTTCAAGGTCAAAATTGACGAATTCTTCCAAGACACAGTCTGCTGAATCCGCTAGCGCATAAGCTTCTTCCAAGTCTGCTTCCGAGCGAATGACCTTTTGCCCATGTCCATCGTAGCCACCAGTCGCCGTCTTGAGAACATAGTTTTTCGACAGGTCGATATCTGCCAATTCTTGTCTAGAAGTCACGACTTTGTAGGGTGCCACGGTGACTTGAGCTTTGTTTGCGAGAAAATCCTTTTCAAAGATCCGATTTTGAGAAATGCGGAGCAGGTCAGTCCCTTGAGGTAGCTGACCATCCTTAATGACAGCATCCAAACCGTCAGCATCGACATTTTCAAACTCATAGGTCAGGACGTCGCAACGCTCAGCCAGCTGGCGAAGGGCGTCCACATCATTATAAGGCGCCACGATGATTTCCGCCACGCGAGAGGCTGGACAGTCCGCCGCAGGATCCAGCGCAATGACCTTGTGCCCCATGTAGATAGCAGAAATGGCCATCATCTGTCCCAGCTGACCGCCACCGATGATTCCGATTGTTTTAGATGAGCTCATTGCTAGACTCCTCAGCGATTTTTCCTTGTTCTTCTGCAAAATCCGCTAGCGCTGCTGCTAGGTCTTGATCTTCAATGGCCAAGATCCGAAGGGCAGTCAGGGCAGCGTTTGTCGCTCCCGCTTCCCCAATAGCCATAGTTGCCACAGGCACACCACCCGGCATCTGCACGATAGAGTAAAGGGAGTCCAGACCGCTGAGAGCGCGTGATTTGACCGGTACACCGATGACAGGAAGGGTTGTTTTTGCTGCAACCATCCCTGGCAAATGGGCTGCGCCGCCAGCACCCGCGATAATGACCTTGATGCCACGGCTACGGGCTCCTTCGGCATGCTGAAACATGAGGTCAGGCGTGCGGTGGGCAGAGACGACTTTCTTTTCGTAGGCTACACCAAAGCGGTCTAAGACTTCAGCAGTTTTTTGCATGGTGGCCCAGTCGGATTTTGAGCCCATGATGATGGAAATAATTGGTTTCATTGTTAATATCCTTTTTCTTTTTGATAATGGTCTTAGGTGGTAGGTCGGAAGCAAACCTTCGGTTTCATTCCTAAAATTTGAGCCTGAAGTCTCAAATTTTCCCTAGACCAGAACATACACTGTTCTGGTCTTTTCACCACAGCGACCATTATCTTACTTTGGCTCGCTTTCGCTCGCCATTTTCAAATTAAATATCAGTAACTTTTAATTTTTAACCGCCTTGCTTCCTATGTCTGTTCGGTAAAAGAGGCCTGTTGTGTCTTGTTTTTTTAGTTGGTCGTAGATTTTTTTCTGCGCAGCTGAGACGGTATCTGCTGTGGTAACCAGCATGTACACTCGGCCGCCATTTGACAGCAGTGCTCTGCTATTTTCCGCAAACTTAGCCCCAGCATAGTAGGTGATGATGTCGCCGTCTGTCTTGTCCGGCAGAGGCAAGCCTTTCTCATAGTCCAGCGGGTAGCCATTTGATGCGACAACCACGCCAAGTGTCACCCCCTCATCCAGCCAAGTGATAGCAGGCTCTTTCTTGTCCAAAATGTCCGTGATGTTCTGCGCAAAGTCAGACGTCAGGCGCGGCAGGATAATCTGGGTCTCTGGATCGCCAAAGCGCGAGTTGAACTCGATAACCTTGGGACCATCGGCTGTCAGAATCAGCCCAGCGTAGAGCACGCCAAGATAAGGTCGGCCCTCAGCTATCATGCCTTTGAGAACCGGCTTGATAATCGTCTCAACTGACTGATCCACCACGCTTTGTGGCAGTGAGGAACTGGCGCATAGGCTCCCATACCGCCTGTATTGGGCCCCTTGTCCCCATCATAGGCCCGCTTGTGGTCTTGTGCTGTCGGAAGGATGTAAAACTTGTCGCCATTGACAAAGGCAAATAGGGAGAACTCCTCGCCGTCCAGGAACTCTTCGATCACCACGCGCGCACCGCTGTCGCCGAACTTATTGTCCAAGAGCATATCGTGAGCTGCTTCGACTGCCTGCTCCACGGTCTCTGCGACGACCACACCCTTCCCCAGAGCTAGGCCGTCCGCCTTGACCACGATAGGTGCTCCCTGCTTTTCGATGTAAGCTTTGGCTTCCTCAAAGTCGGAAAATGTGCCATAGGCTGCTGTTGGCACACTGTATCTGACCATGATTTCCTTGGCAAAATCCTTGGACCACTCCAGCTCCGCTGCTAAACGAGATGGGCCGAAAGCCTTGAGCCCAGCTTGGTTAAAATCATCTACAATTCCAGCTGCCAGGGCATCATCCGGACCGATAAAGGACCAAGCAATATCATTCTCCTTGGCAAATTCGATTAGTTTGGAATGTTCGGAAATTCCAATATTCACTAAATCCAACCCATCCAAGGTCATGCCATCATTTCCAGGAGCGACAAAAACCTGCTCCACATCCCGAGACTCCAACAACTTCTTGGCAATCGCATGCTCACGACCGCCTGAACCAACAACTAAAAGCTTCATAGCCAAGATACCTCAATATCCAATATCACAGGCGCTTACGCACCAAGCTAACACATCACGTAAAAATCATTCTATTTTTACGAATTATTTATCTAAATTATATCATAATCGTTCGTTTTATTCCATTCTAATGAGAAAAAGAATATCTCTTCTATGTAATCGCCGTAATTATTGTTGTCTTCAGCCTTCTCCTTTTTGAGTGGATTATGCCTATTTTAGACAGAAAATATTCAGGGCTTTTCAAATTTACTATCATTTTCAAATAAGTTTTCCGAATAATACAGGTGGGCCCATCCAAAACCATTCTCACAAAGGAGTTTTATGAAGAAATATCAAAAACTGTTTTTATTATCCGGAGCTGTCCTAGGTCTCTTTGCGAGCCACTCAACAGTTCATGCGACCGAAACACCTGAATCTAAAGTCAAAATTCTAGGCCCTACTGATCGTGCCAGCAATGTCGATGTGGCTGTGAACGATCGTACAGCCTCTATTAGTTATACCCGTTCCCAAGCTCAAGAACCTCATCGTATTCTCCACGCTGTTTGGTCTGAGGAGAACGGACAGGATGATATCAAATGGTATGAAGCACCGTCAACAACTACTAACACTGACATTGACCTGAGTAACCATCCAGGTTACGGAACCTTTCATGTTCATACCTATATTGATCTCTATGGAAAATTAATTGGGTTGAATGGAACAACCTTTACTCTCGATAAACCAGCCGTTAATGTCACCTCTAATATCCTAGGAAAAACCGCTCAAATTCACTTTAATCGCAACAAAGACCAAATAAATTCCAATATTTTTACATGCTGTTTGGTCTGATGAAAATGGACAAGATGATATCAAATGGTACAATGCAGGACAAGATATTACTGAATTTGAACTTTCAAATCACAAAGGCTATGGAACTTATCACATTCATACTTATGAAAATAAAGATGGTAAGATGATTGGCTTAAACGGAACCACTTTCAATTTAGAAAAACCTAATCCTACTGTTGAGACCAGCTTCCCTCAGACCGGCATTATGGAAATAACTGTCAAAAACGTACCCGATACCATGCATCGAATTGTTCTTCCAACTTGGTCTGAGAAAAATGGGCAAGATGATCTACAATGGTATGAAGCAAGCAAAAATCCAGATGGTAGCTACAGCGCTCGGGTGGAACTCAGAAAGCATAGCTACGACACAGGGATTTACAATATTCACCTTTACGGTGAAAGTTATGTTAAATCTGACTTAACAGGTCTCTCAGGGACTACTGCACAAATTGATAGTGGAAAATTGCCTTCTGAAGAGGAGCAAAAACCGCTTTTTACTGTAGAAAATATCAACCCCAAACAAGGAACCTATACTGTAAAAATCACTGAAACAGCTTTATCTAAACCCATAAAGTCTGTCCAAGTTCCCATTTGGAGCACTAGCAATCAGAGCAATCTTAAATGGTATAAGGCAACGCCTAACAGAGACGGAACCTTCAGTGCGACCTTTGATATCCGCAATCATCAGGCTTTGTCTGGGACCTATAATAATCATGTCTATATCACTTACAATGATGGTAGCGAACACAACTACGCAGCTGATCCCACACCAATGTCTACCGACCAAATTCAAGCCAAGGTTGCAGTCAGGAAAACTGAGGCTAATCGCTATGAGGTGACAGTAACAGACGCCTACGGAGATGGCGATATTATTCTGCCAACTTGGTCAGAAGCCAATGGACAAGATGATTTACAATGGTATACCGCCAATAAGGTTGGCAATGGAACCTACAAATTCACCGTGGACACTCAGAAACACAAGGGGAGCGGTCTATTCCATACCCATGTCTATCGTAGAAAAGCGGGACAACTGACTGGCCTGACTGGAACTAGCTATCAGGTTGAGAAATCAAGCGTTCAATCAGCTAATATTCAGCCAAACTATGCCGCTGCTAATGCGACAACTTATCCTGTCGGTCAATGTACTTGGGGAGCCAAGGCTCTAGCTCCTTGGGCAGGAAATTACTGGGGCAACGGCGGTCAATGGGCAGCTAGTGCCAGAAGAGCTGGATTCCGTACCGGCAGTACGCCTGAGGTTGGCGCCATCGCCTGCTGGGATGACGGCGGCTACGGCCATGTTGGTGTCGTCACGCATGTCGAATCCAATACCCGCATCCAGATCCAAGAGTCTAACTATCTCGGCAAGCAGTACATCAGCAACTTCCGTGGCTGGTTTGACCCAACTGCTTCCTACTGGGGCCGTCTGACCTATATCTACCCTAAATAAGTCGCTTTCGCATTCCTCAAAATCACTTCAAACCAGTGCTTTGAGCAGACTGCTACTGCTTAGTTTATTCATGAATTTCATTGAGTATAAGTCTACTAAAAAATCCTCGGTCGAGCCGAGGATTTTTTCTATTTCTTAATGCCTAAAATGCCGTACGCCAGTGAAAATCATGGTCAAGCCATACTTGTCAGCCGCAATGATGGATTCCTCATCACGGACGGATCCACCCGGCTGGATGATAGCTTTGATACCAGCCGCCGCAATCTCTTCGATATTGTCCGCAAAAGGGAAGAAGGCGTCAGAAGCCAGAGCGGCACCGTCAAGGCGATCTTTGGCTTGCTCAATAGCAATCTTGACAGAAGCCACGCGGTTGGTCTGACCAGGACCGACTCCCAGCACCTGACGGTCATTGGTAATGATGATACCGTTAGATTTGACATATTTGACGGACTTCCAAGCAAATTCCAAAGCCACACGCTCCTGCTCGTTCGGCTGGCGCTTGGTCACGACCTGCCAATCAGCTGGATTTTCCTCGATAACATCTTGGTTTTGCACGAGGAGACCACCCAGAACACCTGTCACTTCCTTCTCTGCTCCAGAAGCTGCCTGCGCATCAAAAGCCAACTCCAAAATCCGCAGATTTTTCTTTTTATTGGTCAAAATTGCTAGCGCTTCTGCCGTGTAGCTCGGTGCAATGATGATTTCCAGGAAAATACCGTGCATCTTCTCAGCTGTCGCAGCGTCCACCTCACGGTTGAGGACGACAATCCCACCAAAAATGGAAACTGGATCAGACTCATAGGCATAGTCCCAAGCTGTCTCAATATCGTCCGCCTGACCAATCCCGCAAGGATTCATATGTTTTAGCGCCACAACAGTTGGCCGATCCTTGAAATCTCGAATAATCCGAATGGCCGCGTCGGCATCGCGAATGTTGTTGAAAGACAACTCTTTTCCATTCAGCTGCTTAGCGGAAGCGATGGAATAGCCCAGTGGCAAGGCCGTCTGATAGAAATCAGCATCCTGCTGGGGATTTTCCCCGTAGCGCATGGGCTGCTTGAGTTCATAGGTCAAGGTCAGCTTTTCAGGCTTGCTTTCGCCCACCTGATCCGTGAAATAGTCTGCAATTAAAGCATCGTAAGCTGCTGTGTGACGGAAAACCTTGGCGGCTAAGCGTTGCCGCGTTTCATAGGTCGTTTGGCCATTTGCTGCCAATTCTTCCAGAACAAGAGCATAATCAGCCGGATCTACAACAACCGTCACGCTGGCATGATTTTTAGCCGCAGAGCGCAGCATAGAGGGCCCACCAATGTCAATATTTTCCACCGCATCCGCATACTCTACACCTGGCTTGAGAATAGTTTCTTTAAAAGGATAAAGGTTCACCACCACCAGGTCAATGAGTTCAATCTGATTCTCCTTGGCCGCTTGCAGGTGGCTATCCAAATCCCGACGAGCCAAGAGGCCGCCGTGAATGTTTGGGTGGAGGGTCTTGACACGGCCATCCATCATCTCTGGAAAGCCAGTCACATCGTCAATAGCAATGGTGCCCACTCCTTCATTGTCTAGGGCCACCTTGGTACCACCGGTTGAGATGATATCCCAGCCCAGAGCTTTCAGCTCTTTCGCAAATTCTACAATGCCTGTCTTGTCTGAGACACTGATTAAGGCGCGTTTAGTCATGTATTCTCCTTATTACTTTCTTATGTCCAGCATAGCTTCTTTATTTTACTATGTTCTAATCCTGTTCTAACTGAAAAACCCAAAGACGATCAGTAAAAAAAGCAACCATCTTTTCAGTGGAATAAGAAATAAAATCAGTATCTTGTCAACATTTTTATCATCTGAGTTTTTTGATCTAGCACTTCCAAAGATGCTTCTTTTTAAATTTAAGCCCTTCTTGGTACTGCTGCCCAATCATATCACACTAGGACAAAATATTCCATTCAAAATCATGTCTATTTCCAGAGAAATAGTCAACATTTGTCTCCCGATAGATTGCTATCCAATCCTAACTTCATTTGTCCGACGAGCAAAAGCAATAAAAAGCAGAAACATACTGGAGATACAAAATGTTCTCGTAATACAAAGTCTTTGAATGGCAGCACTAGGATAACCAATCTCATCAAAAAAACTCAACTCAACATTATCATCTAAAAAGTAAATTATATATTTACATGATTTCTTATTGCTTTGACGCACTTTCTCTCCACTCCCATCCATCCAGAACCTCTGGATACAACTTGTACTCCGCCTCATGAATCCTAGCTTCAAAGCTTTCAATCGTATCATCAGCTAGTCGCGGCACGCGCACTTGCTGGATAATCTTACCAGTGTCGACGCCCGAGTCCACCCAATGAATGGTAACGCCGCTCTCAGTAACACCAGCCTGCCAAGCATCCTCGATGCCGTGGGCACCTGGGAATTCTGGTAGGTAGGCAGGATGAATGTTTATGATACGGCCTTCATAAGCACTAAGCAAGGTCGGACCGACAATTTTCATATAACCTGCTAGGCAAACCAAGTCAATCTGGTGCGCTTCTAGCAGGTCTACAATAACTTGCTCGTAAGCCGCCTTACTGTCAAACTCTCTAAGCTCAAAGGCATAGCTTTTGACGCCTAGCTTGTCCGCCCGCTCTAGCACAAAGGCATCGCGATGGTCTGAAAAAACAAATTCAACAGGAAACTGCTCAGCAATCACTTGGAAATTTGATCCATTTCCCGAAGCAAAAACGGCAATTTTTTTCATTTGATAAGGACACTTTCACTTTCTTTTTTTGACAATCCGGCCAACTTCATAAACAGGCTCGTCAAGAAGTTCTTTGACACGATTCACATTTTTCAGGAGCAACTGCCAAAATCATCCCTAGTCCCATATTGAAGATTTCAAACATTTCTTGGTGCTTGATATGACCATATTTTTCTAAAGCCTTAAAAATCGGCAAGACTGGAATCTTATCTTCTTCAATCTCAGCAGCCAAGTCATCGGCAAACATGCGAGGCACATTTTCGATAAAACCGCCACCAGTAATATGGGCAATCCCATGAACCAACTTTTCCTTAATCAGTGGCAGCAGAGCCTTGACGTAGATACGAGTCGGCTCAAGCAGTGCTTCCTTGAGTTTCTTGCCTTCCAATTCTGGTACAGACTTCTTCACCCGTGTAGTCCGCAAAAGACACGACGAACGAGAGAATAACCATTTGAATGGATACCACTGGAAGCCAGCCCCAGAAGGACATCGCCCTCAGCTACTTTAGAGCCGTCAATAATTTCTGACTTCTCAGCAACCCCGACAGCAAAACCAGCTAGGTCATAATCATCTTCACCATACATGCCAGGCATTTCAGCGGTTTCCCCACCAATCAAAGCAGCTCCAGACTGAACGCAGCCTTCAGCCACACCGGCAACAACTTGCTCTAGCTTTGCTGGTTCATTTTTCCCAGTGGCAATATAGTCCAGGAAGTAAAGGGCTCAGCCCCTGCAGCGACGATGTCATTGACACACATAGCGACACAGTCCTGCCCAATGGTATCGTGTTTGTCATACTGAATTGCCAGCATGAGCTTGGTTCCGACGCCCATCCGTACCAGAAATCAGTACCGGTTCCTTGACCCCCAGTCTGAGATAGGTCAAACATTCCGCCAAAAGCCACCCAGCGCCCCCATGACGCCAGCTCGCTCTGTACGTGCCACATGCTTTTTGATTCGCTCAACAACTTCATAACCTGCTTCAACATCCACACCGGATTGAGCGTATGCATTTTTATTTGTCATAATTTTCTTCCTTACTCTTATTTTTGAAAAAGATTGCGACAACTACCGCTGACCTCGTTTTAATAAAAACTCGTCTTCTCTTTCAGGCTTTCCAGATAGCGCTCTTCATAGTCATAGAGCGGAGTTGGGTACTGACCGTCAAAGTAAGCCACACAAAGTCCGCCATTCGGAGCATCCGTCTCAATACCAACTGATTCAATGAGGCCTTCCAGCGACAGGTAGGTCAGGCTGTCAGCTCCGATAATCTCACAGACCTCATCAACCGTATGATTGGCCGAGATGAGCTCGCGACGATTCTGGATATCAATTCCGTAGAAAACATGGATATTTAAGCTCAGGACTGCCGATAGCCACATGGACTTCAGCTGCACCTGCATCTCGTAAGAGCTGGACGATGCGTCGGCTGGTTGTTCCCCGCACGATAGAGTCATCCACCATGACCACGCGCTTGCCCTTGACAATGCTGGAAACAGCAGATAATTTCATACGAACTCCTTGCTCTCGCAACTCCTGCGTCGGCTGGATGAAGGTCCGTTGGATGTATTGATTTTTAATCAGACCCATTTCATTTGGCAGACCAGACTCTTCGGAAAAGCCAGAGGCCGCTGACAGGGAAGAATTAGGTACGCCGACAACGATATCCGCCTCATGTTGGAATTCCTGAGCCAGTCTGCGGCCCATCCGTTTGCGGGCTGCATGGACATTGACACCGTGAATGACGCTGTCCGGCCGAGCAAAATAGACATATTCCATTGAGCAAATAGCCAGCTGGGTATCTGTCGTATAGCTGTCGTAGGTCACGCCTTCATCATCGATAATCACGATTTCCCCTGGCTCAAGGTCGCGCACCCATTCGGCACCCACCACTTCAAAAGCACAGGTTTCACTAGAAACGACCCAGGCCCCATTTTTCATGCGGCCGATGGACAAAGGACGAAAGCCATTAGGATCCAACGCGGCGTAGAGCTTATCCTCTCTCATGATGAGATAGGCAAAGCCGCCCTGAACTCGTCTCAAGGATTCCTTGAGCTTTATCTAAGAAATTTTTCCTGCTCGCTATGGCGAATCAAGTGCATGAGAATTTCCGTATCAGACGAGCTGGCAAAGATGGAACCCTTTCTTTTCCAACTCCCGTCTCAGTGAATGGGCATTTGGTCAGATTGCCATTATGCGCCAAGCCCATCTGCATATCATAGAAACTGAAGAAGAAAGGCTGGACATTGTTGATGGAGGCTCCCACCTGACGTTGCATAGCGGACATGGCCGATGGCTGCTTCTCCTGTCAGATTATCCAAGTCTGCTGGGTTTTTAAAAACCTCTGCAACCAATCCCAAATCGCGGTGGCGTTTGAGCTTTCCATGGTCGTTTGACAGGATCCCAGCTCCTTCCTGACCGCGGTGCTGCAGACTATGGAGTCCGAAATAGGTGACCTGAGCCGCCTGTGGATGACCCCAGATTCCAAAAATACCGCACTCTTCATTCAGTGACTTTACTTCGTATGTCATTGTTTTACCTAAATTCTTTTGTCTTGTAAAAGGGAGAAAACCTGGCCTTTCAGGCCAAGCAGACTCTTTTTTGATTACTTGCTCTTGCAAGCCAACTTTATTCGTGACTCGCTTGGAAATAACGAACGGCGCTTTCAAACAATTTCTGGTCTTTCTGACCTGGAATATTTTGGAAAAGGCCGTCTTCATAACGTTCTGAGTGGCCCATCTTGCCAATGATTTGGCCGTTCTTGCTCGTAATTCCTTCGATAGCGTAAAGCGAGCCGTTTGGATTATACTTTACTGTCCATGCTCGGCTGACCGTCAAAGTCACGTACTGACTCCAAATCTGACCATTATCGCGCAGCACAGCAAACTCCCTCAGCCGTCACGACAAATTTCCCTTCACCATGTGAAACCGGAATGGCATGGATATCTCCCACTTGCACACCAGCCAGCCAAGGCGAGTTGGTATTGGCAATGCGAGTCTCCACCATCTTGGCCACGTGCTGGTTGGCATCATTGTAAAAGAGAGTAGGACTGCTAGCCCCTGCTTCTTCAAAAGTTTCCATAAGGAAGAAGACCGGATTTTACCAGAGCCTGGAATCCATTACAGATACCAATGATGAGACCGCCGCGAGCGATAAAAAGCATCAATGGCTTTTAACCTTCTCGTTGAGAAGGATGTTGACAATAAACTTAGCTGACCCATCTGGCTCATCTGCAGCAGAGAAGCCGCCTGCAAAGAAGATGATATTTGCCTTGTCGATATTTATCCATGGAGCAATACGTAACTTC
>BNJU01004693.1_pt1 | contig 14037 bp, 9 predicted proteins | sample 8539281 | NCBI WGS metagenome assembly BNJU01 (sample SAMD00202456, study PRJDB9452) | human saliva metagenome | isolation source: human saliva | place: Japan
AAGAAGCCTGTTTACATTGGCAAAGACTTCTTTGTTGGAGGCCGTTACGAGCTGAGCTTGTAAGAAACGCACACTTGCGCACGTCAATATCGTACAAAACAGGGCCCCTTCTTGTCATCTGGCGAGAGGGCTTTATATCGGACCTTCTCTCTTTTAAGAGAGTTATAGATAGGTTTTGTATTAATGAAATGAAGTTTATATGTAAAATATGAAGAATCTTAAGTAAGTGATATCCTTGGAAAAATCATAAATCAATAGATGAAAGTTAGTGTTTAAGTATTTTTACGAATAACTTTATTAATTAAAAATAATGTGGATAGGAAGCTGACTATCCCTAAAGGAGTAAGACAGATTGGAGAAAAATGCTGGGGAATTAGCTGAAGGGTTGGCGGCTTTTCAGCAATAGTAGCTTTATTTATAAATATATCAATTTAAAAAGCAAGAGAAGTTGATAGAAATGAAAATTCAGAAGAATGCGGCTTATTGTGTAAAATGCATGGATCGAAGTAAAAACAAGGAGAAAATGATTTTTACAATCTATATATTTGTAATAATTCTTCAGGTCCAGTAAGAAATGTAAAGATTGATTTAATTTGGGACGGCACAGAACTAGCTGCGCCTACAAAAATACGTATCAATAATTCCTACTGGAAATTTTTGTCACGACTTACGTAAAAGAAAAAGGTTGGTTTGAGTATTTAAAGCGCGTAGAGACAGTGCAAGAATATAGTCCCATATGCATTGAGCCCAAACTGATAAATATAAAGTTTTAAAGCTTGAGTTCATTGATACATTCTCAATAAAGTGGAAAAGGAATTATGATTTAAATCAGAGTGGCGAAGAAGATTTAATTCGTGACAACAACTAGGAAGAGCACCGTCTAAATTAATATTTAGACGGTGCTCTGATTTTGATTATAAAAAGTACCTTACTTGTACTCGTAGAAGCCCTTACCAGCAGCAACGCCGGTCTCGCCCTTGTCAATCTTCTCTTTGAGGAGGGCAACAATGCGACCCTGTACGGACTCGGGATCCTTAGCTGCAGGGTTCATCAGAGCAACGTTGTATGCGGTGACCAGGCCAATGATGTCCAGAATCTGGAAAGGACCCTTTGGCGAACCGGTGCCAATGCGCCAAGCCCTGTCGATGTCCTCGACGTCGCCAACGCCGTTTGCCCAAAGCTGCTCAGCGGAGACCAGAAGAGGTACCAGCATGGAGTTCAGTAGGTAGCCAGGCTGCTCCTTCAGAACCTTGACCGGAATCATGCGAATGCTTGCCGCAAAAGCGACGACCATGTCAAAGTTCTCCTGAGCGGTGCCTGCGTGACCCATGACCTCGCCGATTGGGTTGCGCCAAATCTCGTTAGCAAAGTGGAGTGCCAGGTACTTCTCGGGACGGCCAGTAGCTGCAGCAAACATGCTTGGAATCATGGTTGAGCTGTTAGTTGCAACAATAGTCTTTTCGGGCAGGTGCTTGGCTAGCTCTGTGTAGAACTCAATCTTCTGCTCTGGATTCTCAGCGACGGACTCGATAACAAAGTCAGCGTCACCAAAAGCCTCGTCCCAATCGGAAGTGAGCTTGAGGTTGCTGTATGCGCGTTCTACCTGCTCTTTAAGCTGGTCGAGCTTCTCTGGAGTAATTTCGTCTTGAGCAATGAGGCCGTAAGCGTACGCCTTAGGATCGCTCTTCATAGCCTCGAGGGTGTTCAGATACACCTCTCTGAGGTGCTCAATCTTTGGACGAGCGCGCTCAATTGAAGCCTCGGACCTCAGCCAAATGGTGGTCTCGTAGCCGCGATAAGCGGTCTGGAATGCAATCTGGCTGCCCAAAACGCCGCCGCCAGCAACTACAACTTTCTTAACCTGCGAAATGTCCATAGGACGTTCCTTTCTACAAGCGTGGCGAGAAGTGCCGCGCGATTTATCTACCGTCCCTATACCCCAGAAACTCTTCGTCAAACATTCGTTCGCAAAATTTCTGACTTTTATTTAAATCCTACAAATCACCCCTTGGCGAGAAACCACATCTATCCCTCACCGTTCTTGGGTAGAATAGAGGCGTACCATCAGCAGTTAGTTTCACCGCAGTCTATTGGCTACAACTCAAAAAACACCAGGTACAACATCTGGAAAGAATAGAGGCATCATGATCGACGGAACATACAAGATTCAAATGGATTCTCCGTTGGAGCCAAAGAGGTACCGCTGTCCTCATCACTTCTGGCGAGAAACTCACTGGCTCACTGACTGCTATGGGTGTTCAGATTGATATCGAAAATGGCAAGGTTACCGACAACTCGTTTACCTTTGGCGGCAAGCTTGAGTCTTTTGTGGGTCCCGTTATCTTTGCTGTTGGCGGCTCCGTTGAAGGTGACACTATTCAAGGCATCGCCCACATTGCTAACCGAGACTTTGTGTTTACAGGCACAAGGAGTAGTAGAAATTTAGTTAAAAAAATCTTTTTAGGATTCTTTTTCTATTTAAAAAGAGCAAAGGATTGTTGTTACCATCAATCCATTTTTATCCAACTGTTTTTGGCTGTCTCTGAGTGCGAATACCGCAGCCGCTCTTGGATTTAGAAATTCAATTAAAGAATTACGATTTTTGATGTGAGCATTAATACTACTAATAATGACCAATCAAAAAGCCTAGAAATCTCATCTGTAGTATTTTTTCTCAAGTAGCTGAACCTGGAATTACTCCGCTGGTTCATTAGTATTGAAATTTGGATGAAAAGATATACCGTCAAAGTGAAAGTACAATGCATGCGGTCTCTTCCGAGTTGTTAAATACTATCTCGTGAGTTGTGTGAATAAGAAGAGCAGCTCTCCTAAAGCTGGATTTCTACTGCATAAAGCAGAAATTATCGCTTGTACAAATGTGTTGCTGCTAGAATGTAATCACATTCGAATTTAATTAGAAGACATATGTTTGAATTTAAGTATTTGGAGCTTGTGATTAGTGGTGGTGCCGAGACTAAGTTGCTGAAATAGCTTGCTGTCGGTGACATGATCATCATTAGCACATGTATACCATGAAGCCTCAAGGGAACGCGAGAAAAGACCTCAAATTTTCGTGACATTAGTTCAGTATTTTTATAAATATGTGCATTATCGAAGTATTCATGAAGAAAGGGTAGTATCCAGTGGAGCTAGATGAACTACATACCATTGAATTGGGCTTCATCGAGAGCTTTGGCTCACGGTATCCAACACGGATTCTAGAGACACTTCTTCAAGATCGTACTACCGGTCGCAATATTATCTGGGCAGATAACGAGTATGAAGCGCTCGGCGAGGGATATATGGGTGACGACGAGATTACTGTCGAGAAAAATCACTGGCCTCTCCTCAGGTGTTATCAAGCCTCGTATTGCTAAGGAACAAGAACATCAATCCAAGCGAACAAAGTCTCGTGCCGAGGTCTTTACCCCTTCCTGGCTTTGCAATCAGATGAACAACGATATAGACGCTGTCTGGTTCAGCAGGCGAGATGTTTTTAATATTGAAGACAAGCAAACATGGCACATTGCTCAGAAGCCAATTATCTTTCCCAAAAAAAGAGGTCACGGCTGGCATTTTTATGTTGAAAGTCCACGTCTAGAGATAACCTGTGGAGAAGCTCCTTTTGTGTGCTCTCGCTACGATACTGTTACTGGTGAAATCTTGCCTGTGGATAAACGTATTGATTTCTCGATCGCAAGCTCCGTGTAGTGAGTGAGAAAACCAAGTCGCGTCATGAGTGGGTGAAATGGGCAATCTGTGCCCTCAAAGCCTCCTATGGTTTCGAATATCAGGGTGATAATTTGCTCCTTGCGCGTATCAACGTGTTCGAGACGTTTTGCGAGCATCTGCGTGAGCGCTGGGGCATGGGTATAACAGACGATGAATTGGACCAGGCGGCATGGATTGTGTCGTGGAATTTCTGGCAGATGAATGGTTTTACTTGTGCAGTACCTACCAACAAGATGGATGCTGTTGCGCAGTCGACTCTCTTCGGATATGAGGAGCCTGCGCCAGAACCACTGCAACCCTCATTATTTGACCTCCTAGATGAATCATCCTTTGACAAATCAACTCAAGAAGAAAAAGAAGAGGAGTCTAGCGAAACAGTACCCTTCTGCATCATATATGACTGGCAGGAAAATGAACCTTTCGAATTCCAAGTTATGAAAGGCAAGGCATGTTCTATGGACAGGAAGTTTTATGCGGTAATCGGTAATCCTCCATATCAGGAGGAATTTACTGATGATGGAAACAAATCATATGCAAAACCTGTATATAACATTTTTATGGATTCTGCCGAAGAAGTTTCTGAACGAGTTGAGTTAATAACTCCTGCACGCTTTTTGGTTAATGCAGGTGGCACCCCAAAGCAATGGAATGAAAAGAAACTTAATGATCCACATTTTAAGGTGTTATATTACGAAGCGGATTCTTCTAAAGTATTTATCAATACCGACATTAAAGGTGGAGTCGTAGTCTCTTTGCGTGATGCAACACGCAATTTAGGACCAATAGAAACCTTTATTCCGTTTGTTGAACTTTCGAATATTTATCAGAAGGTAAACGCTAAAAATTTTGTAGGATTAGATTCAATTGTGTCTAACCGTGGACTTTATAGGTTCTCACAGCAGGTATATGACGAAGAGCCCGAAGAGATGAAAAAGATTACTGATAGTCGTATTCTCTCAAGCTCTTTTGATAGATTTCCCAAGCTCTTTACCTGTGAAAAGCCCGATGAACAACGTGAATATGTTCAAATATTTGGCATCTCGCATGGAAAGAGACAGTATCGTTGGATGCGAAAAGACTATCTCGCTAAGAATCATAATTTGAACAAGTGGAAAGTAATGGTTCCTGAAGCAAATGGAAGTGGTGCTTTAGGAGAAACACTTTCTACACCGCTAATCGGCATGCCTTCAATTGGCTTCACTGAAACTTTCTTGCTGTGGGTGCAGTTGATACAAAGCAAGAAGCAGAGGCGATTCTTAAATATATAAAAACAAAATTTGCTCGCGCTATGTTGGGAATCCTTAAAGTTACTCAACATAATACTCGACCAGTATGGCGCCTTATTCCTCTTCAGGATTTTACTGAAGGCTCTGATATCGACTGGTCGAAGTCCATCTCCGAGATCGATAAGCAACTTTATGTGAAGTATGGACTAAGTCAAGAAGAAATCGACTTCATCGAATCTCACGTGAAGGAGATGGATTAGTCATGTCTTTCACTGATATTAGTAAGCTCGTAAATACATCACATCCAGCGTTACCTCAGATTTATGCTTATACGACACCTGAGATTGCCCGCCATGATGGTTGGACCAAAATCGGCTATACAGAGCAGGATGTTGATACACGCCTAAAGCAGCAGATGCATACCGCAGACGTGGAGTACAAGCTTGAATGGCACGGCAATGCAACTTATGAGGATACAGGGGAGACTTTTCACGATACTGACTTCCACGGTTATCTTCGCAAGCTTGATATTGTTAGCAAACCAGGAACTGAGTGGTTTGAAATAGAGCCCTCTCCTGCTCATCAGCGCTTTTATGAGTTTCGTGAAAATCATGGAATTGTAGGAGATGCGCTTGCACCCGTTGAATATCGACTGCGCGATGAGCAGGAGAGGGCTTCGGAAAAAACGGTCGATTACGCACTCCTTCACGAACGTGGTGAGTTTCTCTGGAACGCTAAGCCCCGCTTCGGAAAGACTCTTACCTCGTATGACTTTTGTAAGCGTATTGGGGCACAAAAGATTCTTATCGTTACCAACCGTCCTGCTATTGCAAACTCCTGGTACGACGACTATGTAAAGTTTGTCGGATTTGAGTCAGGGTTAGCATTTATCAGTTCTGTAAGCACGCTTCAAGGAAAGCCATATTGTCTTTCTCGTGAGCAGTATCGAGAAGGACTCAACAACGGTGTTCCTAAGGGTTTCATCGAATTCGTGAGCTTACAAGATCTTAAGGGTGCTATTGATTTTGGTGGAAAGTATGACAAGCTTGCCCATGTGGCGGAACTTGAGTGGGATGTTCTTATTATTGATGAGGCTCATGAGGGTGTAGATACTTTCAAGACTGATGTGGCATTTGATCATATTAAGCGTAAGTTCACTCTTCATCTCTCAGGTACACCCTTTAAGGCGATTGCTAACGAGAAGTTCTCTGAGGATGCAATCTTCAACTGGACCTATGCTGATGAGCAGAAGGCCAAGAAAGATTGGGATAACTCGGAACTTCCAAATCCCTACGCGGAGCTTCCGCGTCTTAATATGTTCACTTACCAGATGTCCGACATTGTGGCAGGGGAAATCAAACGTGGTATGGACATCGACGGAGAGAACGTTGAGTATGCCTTCGATTTGAATGAGTTCTTCGCTACTAACGAGAACGGTTATTTCCTTCACAACGATGACGTTAACCGCTTTTTAGATGCTCTTACTACACTGAGGAAGTTTCCGTTTTCTACATCCGAGCTCAGAGATGAGCTGCGTCACACGCTCTGGATGCTCAACCGAGTGGATTCAGCCAAAGCGCTTGCGAAGAAACTGAAACAGCATCCTGTCTTCAGAGACTACGAAATCGTACTTGCGGCAGGCGACGGCAAACTGGACGACGATGAGGTGAGTGCTCAGGCCTTTGACAAGGTGCGCAAAGCCATAGCCGAACACGACTACACCATCACACTCTCGGTGGGCCAGCTTACTACCGGCGTTACTATCCCTGAATGGACAGCAGTACTCATGCTCTCCAATATGAAGAGTCCCGCGCTTTACATGCAGGCAGCCTTCCGCGCACAGAATCCGTGCCTGTTCAACAGAGATGGGAAGTTCCTGCGTAAGGAGAACGCCTACGTATTTGACTTTGATCCCGCCCGTACACTCACCATTTTGAGGAGTTTGCGAACGACCTCTACACTGATACCGCCTCAGGTGGTGGCACCGCGGATGACCGCAAGCAGCGCGTAAGGACACTGCTCAACTTCTTCCCGGTTATCGGTGAGGACGAGAACGGCGAGATGGTTGAGCTCGATGCCGAGCGCGTACTCTCTATCCCGCGTAAAATCCGTTCGCGTGAGGTGGTACGTCGCGGCTTCATGAGTGACTTCCTCTTCCAGAACATCTCAAACATCTTCCGTGCACCTGCTGAGGTGCTTGACGTGCTGCAAAAGCTTGAGCCCTACAAGGCTCCTAGCAAGGAGCTTGGTGTGCACGAAGACACAGCAGATGAGCTAGATCTCAACGATAACGGCGAAGTGGACATTCCTCAGGAACAGGTAATAGGTCTAGCCAATAGTTTATTTGGCGAAAAAGTATACAGCTCTATCGCAGATGAGCTCGATGATGTTATTGACACCATTACTGTTGATGAGGATGGCGATTCCGACGACGTGTTCCTTGATAACTTGCAGTCAATATTCTCGGATAGCATTGCCAAACCTCTCGTAGAGGCAGCGAATGAGAAGTATGGCGATGAGTTCCGCTCCTCGCAGCAGAAAAAGGTGGAACGTCGCATCAAAGCGGATGTAGATATCAGACTTCATCGTGAGGTGGGTAACTTTACCATTGAGAGGAATCGCATCGAGAAGGAACGAGCAAGTCAGCTGGACCTTGCTCAGACACAGGAAGAGGCTGATGAGATCAACCGTACTCAGGATAAAAAGATTGAGAACGCGCGGCAGAGTCTCGTTGAGAAACTCAAAGGATTCTCGCGATGAACTGGTAAAGAGTGCTGGCGAGACTGTAGTACGCGAGGTGGAAACCGCCAAAAGGGAGAACAAGAAGCAGACCATTGAAGGTAGTATTCGCGACCACCTACGAGGCTTCTCTCGTACAATCCCGTCGTTCCTTATGGCCTACGGCGACGAGGATACGACGCTTGCTCACTTTGATCAGATAATTCCAGCGGATGTATTCTTTGAGGTCACAAGCGTGACTGTAGAGCAGTTCTGCTTGCTGCGCGACGGAGGAGACGTTACCGATCCCGAGAGTGGAGAAACAGTTCACTTTGAGGGACAACTTTTTGATCCCGTGGTTTTTGATGACTCAGTGCACGAGTTCATCAACTTGCGCGGAAAGCTCGCCAACTACTTTGATGACAGCCAGGACGAGGATATCTTCGACTACGTGCCACCGCAGAAGACTAACCAGATTTTCACGCCCCGAGCCGTGGTTGTGAAGATGGTTGACTTGTTCGAGCAAGAAAACCCAGGCTGCTTCGACGACCCAGACCACACTTTTGCTGACCTCTATATGAAAAGTGGCCTTTACATTACCGAGGTTATAAAGCGTTTGTTCAACAGTGAAAAAATGTGTGAGATTTTCCCAGATGATCGAGCCAGGCTAGACCACATCCTTGAGGAGCAGATCTTCGGTATCGCACCGACAGAAATTATCTACAAGATAGCAACGAACTACATCCTAGGTACGAACGGCGAGGTGGGCGGCAACTGCGACACGAACTTCGTGAAGGCTGACTCTGCCGAGCTGGCTAAGGAAGGAAAGCTTGCTGAGTTTGTTGAGGAGACCTTTGGAGGGAAGTTGTGAGTATGGGGCTATATATACAATGTTTAAGGTCGTGCCCGTCCTAGTGAAGATTAGCAAGATTGAACAGCAAACCTTGAATAGCGTATATATAATTTGAAACGTAACAGATATTTCGATACTGTTGTCTCAAAAGATGCTTTGTCATAGAAATGGGGGACTACGACGAGAAAGAAGTTCTTTTCTACAAGATTTTTTCAAAGTTAAGAATGTTGTAGACTCGGAGCTTTTATTCTTGGGCATGGACTCTGTGATTCTGCTCTTCTCTTCGTTTGAGGATGTACAGGTATATCAGGTCATAGAAACGAAAGAAGAGGCCTTCAATTGTGTGATTGAAAAGTGGCCTGTAAAAGATGGCGCCTGGTTGCCAAGAGCTTGCAAGAACGCTTTGATAGCAGACTGTGTTTTTACAAAGGGCATGCTGATGCTCTCTCAACTGCAGTATGGGCAGCGCTCAGGCATTCGAAAAACGGATAGGTTGCTTGGCACGATAGTGAAAATAAAAACTATCGACTGATATAGAAAGGGTAGGCGGGGCTAGAGATATGAACGGTCTCAATTTGCGTCAAGAGGCAGCGCTTGCCCTTGCGTGGATTCATCAGGATGAAGGAACAACGAACTTCACGGACTTAGGGTTGTCTGACGCATTCATTTCACTCAAGAGTCTAGAAATGATAAAGCTCACTACAGATATGAGTGGTGAGCTCGCATTCTTTCAGGGTATGGAGGTTGACGGTCTCAACCATTACGACGAAGCAAGGAAGGCCAGACGATGGTTTGAAGCAGTGAGCGACCACGCTGATGCTTTACTACTTATCCTTGCTGTTCAGGATACGGAAAAGAGAGCTACGTCAGATGCAATCCCGACGGTTTCGGGTGACCTAGGTTCTGTATCTCTTTATCAAGAACTCTCACGGCACGGCCTCCTTAATGTAATGTGGGCGGACAACAGCCCCTATATCGTGCAAATTACCGACAAAGGTCGTAATTATGCAGAAGGGTGGTTCCAAGATCAGATGGATAACAGTGTTTCAAATATCAGCATTGCGCCAGTGTTTAACAACAACGGTGCGGCAACTGCCTCTGCCTCCGCAACTATTCAGGATATAACGCTCGGTCAGACAATCGGTGCTATCGTTGACCTCGATATTGATGATCAGGCCAAAGATGAGATACAAGAAATAGTGCGCCAGCTAGATAGTGCCGCCAAGAGCAAAGACACTGCTGCTTTTGGCGAAAAGTTGGAAGGCATTGCCAAGGTCATCAAAGGCTCTAGTGAGATTGCCACAGCAGTTCTTCCTTTTGTTACCACGGCAATCAGAATCCTGTTGGGATAGAGGAGCAACCGGTGATTACTAAGATAAACCTTCCACAGCGTGTTCCGTTTACCGAACCGTCGGAACTGGACGGCATAAAACGTGTCTGCTTTATTTTCGGTCCCAACGGTTCCGGCAAGACCACCATTAGTCGGTTGATTCATGACGAAGCGAAATTACAGAATTCTTCCGTTCTCGAATGGACCGATGGACCGCACATCAAGACATATGTTTACAACAGGGATTTCGTCTCTGGGAATTTCAAAGCGGAGATTCCTGGGGTATTTACTATGGGTACAGAGAATATCGAAGCGAAAAACAAAATTGATATGCTGAATGAGCAGATTGATAAATACCAGAGAAAAATGGAAGGAATGCAGGAACAATATGATCAAGCTCAAGCTGATTTAGATCAGTACGAAAGTGAGCTTGTTGATGAATGCTGGCAAGTGAAATCTGAGCTGCCTGAAGTTTTAAAAAAAAACACTGGACTGGTACAAACACAAAGGCAAAGTTTAAGGAAGTTGTTTTTAGCAAGATAGAAAGCCTGACTCAAAACGATACATTGCCTAATATCGAAGAACTTGAAAGTAAAGCCTTAGTTATATTCGATAAATCCGTTCAAGCGCCCGCGCCTCTACCACCCTATAAATATACTGACTTACTGGACTGCGAAAACGCACCAATATTCACCAGGGCAATAGTGGGAAAAGAAAACGTAGCTATTGGCGATTTGATTAAGAAGCTCGGCAATAGTGACTGGGTTGCTCAGGGGCGAAAGTATGTTAACGGTGACATCTGTCCATTTTGCCAACAACATAGTGTGAATGAAAAGTTAAAAAATGAACTTGAAAGTTTTTTCGACGAGTCTTATCAAACAGATATATCAGAACTCAAAGTAGCGGCAGAGAACTATAAAAAGTGCTCAAATCAACTTATCGAGATAGCTACTAATATCAGCGTTACATACAAGGATTTTGTCGACTCCGCTAGCTTAAAGATGCAGATTGCTGAGCTACAGCGCGTAGTACAGAACAACACTACACAGATAAACAAGAAGCTCGCAGAACCCAGTAGAATCATCAATGTAACTAGCGCCAATGCTCCGTGTTCAGAAATTGCCAAGCTTATCGACGACGCAATACTTAAGGTCAATGAGTGTAAAGAGCTCGTTGAGCACCGTAAAGAGGAACAGAAAAAGCTCCTCGATGATTTGATGCTCTTCACTGCAATAAAAACGAAAGAGCGCACTAAAAGTTTGCGAGGCAGAAAAAACAACCTTCAGAAGAAGATTGATGGACTGACCAAGCAGATAGAAAAAACCAATAATTACATAATCGAAAACGTCAAAAACAGAGAGGAAGAGGAGAAGCGTTTTACGAATATTAAGGAGACAGCTGAGCAAATCAATGGTCTTCTGCAGCGCTTCGGTTTCGCTAACTTCAGGGTCTCCGTAACAGACGATAACAAATCTTACCAGGTCGTACGCAATGACGGCACGCTCGCAAATGATACCCTTAGCGAGGGAGAGGCTAGCTTCCTCACATTTCTTTACTTTTACCACCTTATGAACGGTAGCTTCGACAGCACTGGAGTTAACGATCGAAGAATTGTGGTCATCGACGACCCGATATCGAGTATGGATGCAGACGTTCTATTTGTTGTGAGCTCTCTAGTACGAAAACTTGCGCAGGAGGCACGACATGGAGAAGGCACCACCGAACAACTGATTGTTCTGACCCACAACATTACATTTCACCGCGAAGTCACGTATGTCCGTGCCGGCGAAGGTGATGCGCAGACGTCCTACTACGCGATCAGGAAAGTTAAAGGGCGCTCTATAGTTGAGCATTGCAACAAGAATCCGGTCAGCAGCACTTACGAGATGCTTTGGGAAGACCTATGTCGCTCAGATTGTAATGCGCTCACTGCACAGAATGTGTCACGTCGTATAACCGAGACTTTTTTCAGGCTGGTAGGCGTACCTGATACGGATACAATCATCGCCGAGATGAAAAGTCCTGATCGGGAGATTGCTCGTTCACTCATGCTCTGGGCGAATGCCGGGTCGCACAGTGCCTTTGATGACGAGACGTTCGTAAATACGAGTGAAACCACTGATACGTATAGGGAGACGCTTGGACTTCTTTTTAAGAAGGCTAATTATGAATCACATTATAATGAGATGACAAAGAAATACAGTGCATCGGTGTGATTGTTTTCGCGATGCACTAGTGAAGGCTTGAGTGGAATTTCAGCAACGGATAGTTTGCATATCCCAAGATTATGAGTGGAATTCGTCGCCTGTACGAATAGCTGCCCCGAGCCCGAAAGCCCGGGGCAGTCGCTTTGAGGTCGCCTCCCGTCGTTGAGGACGTTCTTGTGGTGCGTAGAGGGTCTTCTCGGAGCCCGCCACTAAGAGGCTTATGACGAGCTTTCTGAGCTGATTGAGACCGATTCTCGTACCTTTAGAACACTTAGAAGTCGCTTGGAAGAAGCAGTGGATATTGCTAAGAGTCGAGTCAAATGGAATTTTAGAACCGCAGTTCCTTCGTATTATCTGCGTCAAGACACCATGAACTTACTACTACTCCTTTGCTTGATTGATGAATATGATGCTGATGTCGGCCTTGTAGTTGAGATGTAAGACTCTGGAAAGTACATTGGCCAGACAGTTCTCACTATGGGTCAGGCATACGTAAATGCTCGACTCATCTGTCGCCTAGATAGCAATTGGCTACGTTTAGAATAAAATGTACTTAGATAGTGTTTTTGTGTAGATGGATCTCCACCCACCGATAAAACGACACCGTTTATGTGAACCCCATTTGTTTGGACAGGTGGGGTTTCTCGTCAGACGTATAGTCAAAGTGGTGTGGTTTGGACCATGCAGGGACTTATGACTGCAACGTCATTGGACGCGCAAGGACGTTCGGCCGCAGCATCGTGTGAAGCGCAGCGTCGGCAGAATCGGGGCGAGAAATGCAAAAGTTACAGAAACGTTTTACGAGGGTTTTGAGTGTGTTCATGACGTTGGTGCTCTCGTTTGCGCTGGTAGGGTGCAATGTGTTTCCGTTCCTGCAGAACAATTCTGACCAGCAGACATCACAGTCGTCAATCACAACAGGGGAAATCGAGGCAATACACGAGCCCAAGTTTGGCGGCAGCTATCTGTATATCACCATCGACGAGTTCAATAACCTGGGCTTTGAATACGGCGACAGCGTGGACGTTACGTTTAGTAACGGATATAAGCTCTCCGATATTCCGTACTACAACGGCTATTACACCAAAACCAACGAGCCCCTGGTTGTCGCATATCCGGGCTATCCTTACATCGATGTGTGCGTAAATAATGGCGAGCCTCTATGGGAAACCGCTGGTCTTAAGCATGGAGATACGGCTACGGTGACGCTCCACGAGAAGCAAAAGTACGCAACAGTTCAAAAGTCCTTGGATGCAACGTACACCAATAATCGCTCCGATTATTCAAGTGACGAGGTCTTTGCCAACTTCCGTCCCATGAAGGGTGGAAATCTTGCCGAGGGCGTGATGTATCGCTCGGCGTCGCCTATTGATAACCAGAACAATCGCGCACCTTACGCGGCAGATCTTGCCCAGAGGTGTGGCGTGCAGTTTATCTTGGACCTCGCGGACACCAACGAAGAGATTCAGGGTTATTACCAGAATGCGGACTACGACATTACGTGGCACCAGAGCTTGTACGACGCAGGGAATGTTGCGGCTCTTAATCTCAACGCCAATTATCGGGGCGGCCAATATGCTTATCGCCTGGTAGCGGGTCTGCGCGAGATAATTCTGCATAAGGGTCCCTACCTTATTCACTGCACCGAGGGTAAGGATCGCACGGGCTTTGTCTGCGCTCTTCTCGAGGCACTTTGTGGTGCATCCTACGATGAGATGCGTGACGACTACATGATTACCTACGACAACTATTACGGCATTAACGAGAAGGACGATAAGGCTCGTTACGACGCTGTTGTTGACGTGAAGTTCAACGACATTGCTCGCTGCATTGCTGGCCTGCCTACAGTACGGCTCGCTTGACGGCGCGGATTATGCAGCTGGCGCTCGCAAAGTACCTGACCGATGCGGGGCATGACCGAATGGGAAATCAACAAGCTTGTCGAAAGGCTGACGAACAAGTAGCGGACGC